>WBZT01000178.1_pt1 | contig 53759 bp, 49 predicted proteins | sample 5204241 | NCBI WGS metagenome assembly WBZT01 (sample SAMN12344358, study PRJNA552823) | activated sludge metagenome | biome: Activated sludge suspended growth; feature: Nitrification reactor; material: Wastewater; isolation source: activated sludge from nitrification reactor of wastewater... | reverse complement strand
CTCGAACTTCTTTACCAGGATGGGGATGCCCTCGGCCCGGCGCTGGCGGTGGCCGATGGGGGCGTCGATGCTCACCTTCTCGGTGAGGGTGCCGTCCTTGAAGAACACCTGCACGCTGTTGCCGATATAGCGCTTGTCGGCTTCCAGGTATTCCTTGGTGAAACGCGGGTTTTCCTTGACCGTGGTGATCGATCGCAAGTGGTCGATGCGCGGGTCGGCTGCCACCGCGTCGGTGTAGTCGTCGGCGTTCAGGCCGCCCCTGATCAGGGGCACGGCCACCATGTACTGGATGCAGTGGTCCCGGTCCGCGTAGTTGTTCAGCGGCCCGGTCTTGTCGATGATGCGGCAACCCGCCTCTTGGGTCTCGATCTCGATGCGCGCGATCTGGTCGATGCGATCCTTGACCCGGGGATGCAGGGCCATGGCGCATTCCACGGCGGTCTGGGCGTGGAATTCGGCGGGGAAGCTGATCTTGAACAGGATGTTCTCCATCACGTAGCTACCGAAGCCCTGGCTGAACTTCAACTCGTTGCCGCGAAACAGGGCGTCCTGGAAGCCCCAGGTCTTGGCGGTGAGGGCGGAGGGATAACCCATCTCGCCGGTCAGGCAGATCATGGCCAGCCGCGCGCCCCGGGAGCTGGCGTCGCCGGCGGCCCAGGACTTGCGCGAGCCGGTGTTGGGCGCGTGCCGGTAGGTGCGCAGGGAACAGCCGTCGACCCAGGCATGGGACAGGGCGTTGAGCACCTCCTCGCGGCTGCCGCCCAGCATCTTCGCGGCCACCCCGGCGGAAGCGATGCGCACCAGCATGACGTGGTCCAGGCCGACGCGGTTGAAGGCGTTCTCCAGGGCGGTGACGCCTTGCAGTTCATGGGCCTGGATCATGGCCATGAGCACGTCCTTCATGGTCATGGGCGCCTTGCCCTCGGAAACGCGCTTGCGCGAAAGCCAGTCGCCGATGCCCAGGATCGCCCCCAGGTTGTCCGAGGGGTGGCCCCATTCGGCCGCCAGCCAGGTGTCGTTGAAATCCAGGAAGCGCACCAGGCAGCCGATGTCCCAGGCCGCCTTGACGGGATCCAGCTCATAGGACGTGCCGGGCACCCGGGTGCCGCCGGCCATGCCCGCGCCGGGCACCACGGGGCCCAGCAGCTTGGTGCACTCCGGGTAGTCCAGGGCCATGAGGGCGCAGGCCAGGGAGTCGATCAGGCAATAGCGGGCGGTCTCCATGGCCAGCCTGGACTGGCTGGCGTCGTAGTCCATGACGTAGTCGGCCATGGACTGCAGGAGGGTGTCGAAGGGGGGGCGCTCGGCGGAGCGGATGTCGTGGGCGGACATGGAGGGTTCCTCAGTGGGCGGGGTTTCGGGTTTTTCTTCCCCCTTTCTTAGAGGGGGACCGAGGGGGATTTGGCAACCATCGCCAATTGGACAGGTCGGAGAAATCCCCCCTAGCCCCCCTTTACGAAAGGGGGGAACACATCAGGTCACGGTCTTTGGTCGAGGGGCACGAACTTCAGATCCTCCGGCCCGGTGTAGTTGGCCGACGGCCGGATGATCTTGCCGTCGATGCGCTGCTCGATGACGTGGGCGGCCCAGCCGGTGGCGCGGGAGATGATGAACAGGGGCGTGAACATGGCGGTGGGCACGCCCATCATGGCGTAGGACACGGAGCTGAACCAGTCCAGGTTGGGGAACATCCTCTTGATCTCCCACATCACCGCCTCCAGTCGGTCCGCCACGTTGTAGAGCTTGTGGTTGCCGTTGTGGTCCGCCAGGCGCTTGGCCACCGCCTTGATCACCTTGTTGCGCGGGTCGGCGATGGTATAGACCGGGTGGCCGAAGCCGATGATGACTTCCTTCTTCTCCAGCACCCGGGCGCGGATATCGGCCTCGGCCTCGTCCGGCGTGTCGTAGCGGCTCTGGATGCCGAAGGCCGCCTCGTTGGCGCCGCCATGCTTGGGACCTCTCAATGCCCCAATCGCGCCGGTGATGGCGGAATACATGTCCGAGCCGGTGCCGGCGATGACCCGGCCGGCGAAGGTGGAGGCGTTGAACTCGTGCTCGGCGTACAGGATGAGCGAGGTGTGCATGGCCCGCACCCAGATCTCCGGCGGCTTCTTGCCGTGCAACAGGTGCAGGAAGTGGCCGCCGATGGAGTCGTCGTCGCGCATTTCATCACTATCCACTTCGATGCGCCGGCCGTTCTGGCTGAAGTGATACCAGTACACCAGGGCCGAGCCCAGGCTGGCGATGAGCCGGTCGGCGATGTGCCGGGCCCCCAGGATGGGCTGCTTCTCTTCTTCCGGCAGCACGCAGCCCAGGGTGGAGACGGCGGTGCGCATGACGTCCATGGGATGGGTGGCGGCGGGCAGTTGCTCCAGCACGTTCTTCACCACCATGGGCAGGCTGCGCAGGCTTTGCAATTTGGTCTTGTAGGCCTCCAGCTCTTCCCGGTTGGGGAAGTGGCCGTGGATCAGCAGGTGGGCGACTTCCTCGAATTCGCACACGTCGGCGATGTCCAGGATGTCATAGCCCCGGTAGTGCAGGTCGTTGCCGGTGCGACCGACGGTGCACAGGGCGGTGTTGCCGGCCATGACGCCGGACAGGGCCACGGATTTCTTCGGCTTGGGGCCGGTGGCGGCTGGAGTTTGCGCAGGGGTGTCGCTCATGGTTTCTCCTTGTGAAGCCCTTCGTAGGGCGGGTCAGCCGCGAAGCGGCGCAACCCGCCATCCATCCGGTGGGTTACGGCCTGACAGCCTAACCCACCCTACAAAATCCGGGTCGATCAGTCCTTGCCGGACGCGAACAGCGCATCCAGCTTCTGTTCGAAGGCGTGGTAGCCCAGGTGGTCATACAGCTCCATGCGGGTCTGCATGGCCTCCACCACGTTCTTCTGGTGGCCGTCCCGGCGGATGGCGCCGTACACCCCCAGGGCCGCCTTGGCCATGGCGCGGAAGGCGGACAGGGGATAGAGCACCAGGCCCACGCCCACCTCCCGCAGTTCGTCCACGGAATACAGCGGCGTGGCGCCGAACTCGGTGATGTTGGCCAGGATGGGCACCTTCACCGCCTTCGAGAACTCGGCGTACTGGTCCAGCCGGGTCATGGCCTCGGGGAAGATCATGTCGGCGCCGGCCTCCACGCAGGCAGAGGCCCGGTCGATGGCGGCCTGCAGCCCTTCGGCTTGCAGCGCGTCGGTGCGGGCCATGATGACGAAATCGCTGTCGATCTTCGCGTCCACCGCCGCCTTGACCCGGTCCACCATCTCGGACTGGCTGACGATGGCCTTGCCGGGCCGGTGGCCGCAGCGCTTCTGCATGACCTGGTCCTCGATGTGCACCGCCGCCACGCCGGCCCGGGTGAGGGCGCGCACGGCCCGGGCGATGTTGAAGGCGCCGCCCCAGCCAGTGTCGATGTCCACCAAGAGGGGCAGGCCGGTCACGTCGGTGATGCGGCGGGCGTCCACCAGCACGTCCTCCAGGGTGGTTATCCCTAGGTCGGGAATGCCGCAGGAGCTGGCCGCGACGCCGCCGCCGGAAAGGTACAGGGCCCTGAAGCCGGAATGCTCGGCCAGCAGGGCCGCATAGGCGTTGATGGCGCCGACCACCTGGAGGGGGCATTCGGCTGCGACGGCGGCGCGGAATTGGGCGCCGGCGGAGGCGGGTTGGGTCATGTCATGTCCTCAAAGATCTTGCAACTACACAATTCCCCCCTTTTCCTAAAGGGGGGCTAGGGGGGATTTCGCTGTGGTTAACTGGACTGCAACCGTTGCCAAATCCCCCTCAATCCCCCTTTAAGAAAGGGGGAAGAAAACCTCTCACTTGCCCACCGCCCTGCGGATTTCCTCCAGGGCGTTGGGATCGTCCAGGGTGGAAAGGTCACCCGTCTCCCGCCCTTCGGCCAGCGCCTGGATGGAACGGCGCAGCAGCTTGCCGGAGCGGGTCTTGGGCAGGGCGCTGACGAAGTGGAGCTTGTGGGGCTTGGCGACCGCCCCCAGGAGTTCCGCCACCTTGGCGATGCAGGATTTCTCCAGCTCGGCGCGCCCCTCCGGGGTGGCGATCAGGGCCGGGTCCTTCACCGTGCAGAAGCCCACCGGCACCTGGCCCTTGAGCTCGTCGGCCAGGCCCACCACCGCCACCTCGGCGATGGCCGGATGGGCCTGCAGGGCCTCCTCGATCTCCCGGGTGCCCAGGCGGTGGCCGGCGGTGTTGATGACGTCGTCGGTGCGGCCCAGGATGAAGAAGTAGCCGTCCTTGTCGCGCACCGCCCAGTCGGAGGAGGAATACAGCAGATCCTTCTCGAACTGGCCAAAGTAGCTGTTGATGAAGCGCTTGTCGTCGCCCCAGACGGTGGTCAGGCAACCCGGCGGCAGGGGCGGCACCACGGTGAGCACGCCCTTTTCCTCGGGGCCGCACTCGGCGGCGGTCATCTCGTTCACCACCTTGATGTTGAAGCCGTAGGCGGGGAAGCCGGGGGAGCCGAAGCGGTTGGGCTTGAGGTCCACGCCGGGCAGGTAGGACAACATGGCCCAGCCGGTTTCCGTCTGCCAGTAGTGGTCCAGCACCGGCACGCCCAGGCCGTCGCTGATCCAGCGGGAAGTGGGTTCGTCCAGGGGCTCGCCGGCCAGGAACAGGTAGCGCAGGCTCTTCAGGTCGTACTTCTTCAGCCAGGCCGGATCCTGCTTCTTCAGCACCCGGATGGCCGTGGGCGAGGAAAACATGGTGGTGACCTTGTGCTCCTGGACGATCTTCCACCAGATGCCCGGATCGGGCCGGATGGGCAGGCCTTCATACACGATCGTCGTCATGCCGTGCAGCAGGGGCCCGTAGATGATGTAGCTGTGGCCCACCACCCAGCCGATGTCCGAGGTGGTGAACATGGTTTCGCCGGGCCGGGCGTCGTAGACGTACTTCATGGTGGAGGCCAGGGCCACGGCGTAGCCGCCCACGTCGCGCTGCACGCCCTTGGGCTTGCCGGTGGTGCCGCTGGTGTAGAGGATGTAGCTGGGCGCGTTGGATTCCAGCCAGGCGACGGGCACCTCGGCGTCGCGGTATTCGTCGCGCAGATCCCAGTAGTCCTCGTCCCGGCCGGCGACGCGGCGCATGTCCGGGTCCAGGCCGCGATCGACGATGAGCACCTTGGCGGGGGGGAACTTCGATTCCTTGATGGCCTCGTCCACCAGATGCTTGTAGGGCACCGGCTTGCCGCCGCGCATGCCGGCGTCGGCGCAGATCAGCAGGCAGGGCTTGGCGTCGTCGATGCGCAGGGCCAGGTTGTGGGCCGCGAAGCCGCCGAACACCACCGAGTGCACCGCCCCCAGGCGGGCGCAGGCCAGCACGCAGAAGATGGACTCGGCGATCATGGGCATGTAGATCACCACGCGCTCGCCCTGCTTCACCCCCAGGCTTCGCAGCACGGCGGCGCAGCGATTCACCTCCCGATGCAGTTCGGCGTAGGTGTACCGCTTCTCCTCGCCGGTTTCCGAGGACAGGTAGATCAACGCGGGCTGATTGGCGCGAGTGGCGAGATGGCGGTCCACCGCGTTGTGGCAGAGGTTGGTTTCGCCGCCGACGAACCACTTGCGGAAGGGCGGGTTGCTGTAATCCAGGATCCTGTCCGGCGGTCGATGCCAGTCGATCAGTTCGGCCTGCTCGCCCCAAAACGCTTCGGGCTCCTGGATGGAACGGCGATGGAACGCTTCGTATTGCATGGGTCGTCTCCTCCGGATCTGTCCGGTTTGTAATCACATCACATTGTGCGCTGCGGGGTGGATTTTGTAATGGATGGCCATCAAGTGTCATAAGCCGGATCAAACCCAAGCATTAAAGTTGGGGATGCGCGGAGGGCTGCATGCGGTCGGACCTTCGCCCGGGGAATGCCGCGGATCCATCCAGACATGCCACGCCGGGTTGTAATATCACGCGAAAAGCTTGCGCCGACCTTACGCGACCAGTCCGCCCCGGGCGATCCAGGCCCGAGTCGGGCCGCGATGGCGGTCGAAACGCCCGGCCAGATCAAGACCCGACGAATTCCCTGTGGAGGGATGCATGCGATTCCCGCGCGCGCGGAGGTTCATCCAGACCATCATCATCCCATTGGGCTTGATGGGCGGACCGTCGCCCGTCGCCGGCGCGGGCGCGGAAACGTCGCCCCCGCAAGCCAACGCCATCCGCATCGGCGTGCTGGCCAATCGCGGGATGGACTATGCCCGCAAGGAATGGACGGCCCACGCCGACTATCTCAACGCGAAACTGGCCCCGCTCCGTTTCGAGATCGTGCCCCTGTCCTTTTCCGGGCTGACCGGCGCGGTCCAGCGCCGGGAGGTGGAACTGGTCATCACCAACAGCGGGCACTACACGGAAATGGAGGCAAGCGGCGGCATCAGCCACATGGCCACGCGGCTCGTGGCCGGCCCCGGCGGCCCTCTGGACCGGTTCGGCGGCGTGGTGTTCACCCGCGCCGGCCGCGGCGGGATCAACACCTATGCCGACCTGCGCGGACTGCGGCTGGCGATCCCGGACAGGTCCAGCCTGGGGGGCTGGCAGGTGCATCTGCGCGAGGCCCTGGAACAGGGCCTCGACCTGGAAGCGGACACCGGCGCCATCCTGCTCGCCGGCGACCATGAAAAGGTGGTGGAAAGCGTGCTGGCGGGACGGGCGGACGTGGGCCTGGTGCGAACCGGCCTGCTGGAATCCATGGCCCGGGAAGGCCGCCTGAATCCGAACGACCTGCGCATCGCCAATCAGCGTGACGCCCCGGGATTCCCCTACATGCTCAGTACCCGCCTCTATCCGGAATGGCCTCTGGCCCGGGTGGCGGGCGTCCCGGACCAGCTCGCCAAGGATGTGCTGATCAGCCTGCTGGCGCTCCCCCCGGACCATCCCGCCGCCCGGGCCGCCGGCATCCAGGGCTGGACCCTGCCCCTGAATTACCAGAGCGTGCACGACCTGTTCCGGACGGCGCGTCTCGGCCCCTATGCCAACCTGCCCATCGGCTTCGCCGATGTTCTTTCCCTCTATGGCCGCCCCCTCGCGGCGGTGATCCTGCTCGCCTTCCTGGCCCTGGGCGGCGTGGTCTGGTACGTCGCCGGCATGAACACCTCGCTCAGGCGGGAGATGCGGCGCCGCATCGAGGTCGAACACAGTCTTGAGGAAAGCGACAACCGCTTTCGCGACATGGCCGATGCGCTGCCCACCATGATCTGGCTGGCCGGCCCCGACAAGCGTTGCACCTTCCTCAATCGTTCCTGGCTGGCCTTCACCGGGCGCGCCCTGGAACAGGAAACGGGCGATGGCTGGACCGAGGGCGTGCATCCCGACGATCTGGAGCGCTGCGCGCGAACCTTTTACACCGCCTTCGACGCGCGCCAGCCTTTCGAGATGAAATATCGCCTGCGGCATGCCAGCGGCGAATACCGCTGGATCGTCGATACCGGCACCCCCCGCCATGGGCCGGATGGCGCGTTCCTGGGGTATTTCGGCCACTGCCTGGACATTACCGAGATGCAGCGCCTGAACGAGGCCCTGGCCGAGGGTCGGGAACGCTATGCCCTGGCCCAGCGCGCCGCCCACATCGTCAGCCTGGATTGGGACGTGCACACCAACCGCCTGCAATGGTCGGACGAGATCGAATCCTTGCTCGGATTTCCCCCGGGCGGATTCGGGCGCACCTACGAGGCTTTCCTGGCCTGCGTGCATCCGGAGGACCGGCCCGCGGTCGAACTGGCGGTCCGGTCCGCCATGAAGAACGACCATCACTACCACATCGAGCACCGGATCGTCCGGCCCGACGGCGGCGTGCGCTGGGTGGCCGAGACCGGCGACGTGGTGCGCGGACAGGACAACCGGGCGGTCCGCATGATCGGCATCATCCGGGACATCACGGCCCGCAAGCGCGCCGAGGAAGCCGCGCATCAAAGCCATGAGCGTCTCACCGCCTCCCTCTCGGCCCTGCGCATCCACGCCCGCGATCTCACCCGGATCAACGAGATGAATGAACTGCTCCAGTCCTGCCTCAGGGAAGAGGAGATATACCGGGTGTTCGGCCACATGGCCCAGACCCTGGAACTGGGCGGCGGCGGCATGCTGGCCATGGCGCGCGGGCCGGGGGGAGGGTTGCGGGCCATGGCCACCTGGGGCAATGCCGAGGGCATGCACACCGCCTTCGAGGCGGACGCCTGCTGGGGCATCCGCCGGGGTCAGGCCTACGAGCCCTCCCTCACCACCCCCAGGTTGTACTGTTCCCACTACCCGGCCGAGGCCGGCCTCCTCAACCTGTGCCAGCCCCTGGTGATGCATGGCGAAACCCTGGGGCTGATCAGCATCCGGGCGGAATCGGACATCGACGACACCGCCTGGTCGCGCATCCGCCAGCTCAGCGTCACCCTGGGCGAAGCCCTGAAGCTGGCGCTCTCCAACATCCGCCTGCGGGAAGCCCTGCGCGAACAGGCCATCCGCGACCCCCTCACCGGCCTCTTCAACCGCCGCTACCTGAACGAAACCCTGCCCCGGGAACTGCACGCCTGCCTGCGCGACGACCAGCCCCTCGCCCTGGCCATCCTGGATATCGATCACTTCAAGCAATACAACGACACCTGGGGCCACGAAGCCGGCGACCTGGTGCTGATCGAAGTCTCGCGCATCCTGAGCGAGCACCTGCGCGCCTCCGACATCGCCTGCCGCTACGGGGGCGAGGAACTGCTCGCGGTGATGCCCCGCGCCGAACTCCACGAGGCCCGTGAGCGCCTGTCCCGCATCGCCAATCTGGTGCGCAACGCGGAAGTCCACATCCACGACCGTCCGCTCCCGGCCGTCACCTTCTCAGCCGGCATCGCCATCGCCCCTCTCCATGGCGAAAACACCGATGCCCTCCTGCGCGCCGCCGACCAGGCCCTCTATGCCGCCAAGCAGGCGGGCAGGGACAGGGTGTTTACGGTGGGAGAGGCGGGCTGACGCGGTCGCAACCGCTCCAATCCACCCATTCGGTTTCACCCGCGCGCAATCTGCACGAAAATGCGGGGATTCCATTCACCCATTGCACCGGCGAACAGGCGAAACCGGCGAAGGATTACCGCACCATGCTCCTGATGATCGACAACTACGACTCCTTCACCTACAACCTCGTCCAGTATTTCGGCGAACTGGGCGAGGACGTGCGCGTGCATCGCAACGACGAGATCAGCGTGCGGGACGTCGAGGCCATGCGGCCCGAGCGCATCGTCATCTCGCCCGGCCCCTGCACGCCCAACGAGGCGGGGATATCGGTGCCGGTGATCAAGGCCTTCGCCGGCCGCATTCCCATCCTGGGCGTGTGCCTGGGCCACCAGAGCATCGGCCAGGCCTTCGGCGGCCGCATCGTCCACGCCAGGGAACTGATGCACGGCAAGACCTCCCCCATCCATCACGCCGACAAGGGGGTGTTCCGGGGACTGCCCAATCCGTTCACCGCGACCCGCTATCACTCCCTGGTGATCGAGCGGGAAACCCTGCCCGACTGCCTGGAAATCACGGCCTGGACCGACGACGGCGAGATCATGGGCGTGCGCCACAAGACCCTGGCGGTGGAGGGTGTGCAGTTCCATCCCGAATCCATCCTGACCGAGCACGGTCACCAATTGCTGAAAAACTTCCTGGAGGATGCACGCCCATGACCGCGCCCATGAAACCGCAGGATGCCCTGACCCGCATCATCGAGCATCGCGAGATCTTCCATGACGAGATGCTCAGCCTCATGCGCCAGATCATGACCGGGGAGATGAGCCCGGTGATGATCGCCGCCCTCATCACCGGCCTGCGGGTGAAGAAGGAGACCATCGGCGAGATCACCGCCGCCGCCACGGTGATGCGGGAATTCGCCACCAAGGTGCCGGTGACGGAGACCTTCCGCCTGGTGGACACCTGCGGCACCGGCGGCGACGCCGCCCACACCTTCAACATCTCCACCGCGGCCGCCTTCGTGGCCGCCGCCGCCGGCGCCCGGGTGGCCAAGCACGGCGGCCGCTCGGTATCGTCCAAATCCGGCAGCGCCGACGTGCTGGAGGCCCTGGGCGTGAACATCAACCTGACGCCCGGGCAGGTGGCCCGCTGCATCGAGGACGTGGGCCTGGGCTTCATGTTCGCGCCCAATTTCCACGGCGCCATGAAGTTCGCCGCCCCGGTGCGCAAGGAACTGGGCGTTCGCACCCTGTTCAACATCCTGGGGCCCCTGACCAATCCGGCCGGGGCGCCCAACCAGGTCATGGGGGTGTTCCATCCCGATCTGGTCGGTATCCAGGTGCGCGTGCTGCAGCGCCTTTACAGCGAGCGCGTGCTCATCGTGCACGGGCGCGAGGGCCTGGACGAGATTTCCATCTCCGGCGAGACCCTGGTGGGCGAACTGCGGGATGGCGAGGTGCGTGAATACACCGTGCATCCGCAACAGTTCGGCCTGAAGACCCACGACATCGCCACCCTGCGGGTGGACACCGTGGAGGAATCCAGGGACAGGGTGCTGCGCGCCCTGGACAACACCCCGGGACCGGAACGCGACATCGTCACGCTGAACGCCGGCGCCGCCATCTATGCGGCGGGGGTGACGGACAGCCTGGCGGAAGGGGTGGAACGGGCCCGCACGGTCATCGCCTCCGGCTCCGCCCTGGCCAAGCTGGCGGAACTGGCCGCATACCAGCCGGCATAGTTCACAAGCCCCGGGGACGGCCACGGATGCCGCCACGGGTGGCCGCCATAGCCCGTCCAGAGCTCGCCGGGCGGCGGGTCGTCCTAGACCGGCCCGATGCGCGGCCCGAGGGTTCCGAGAACGCCTCCCAGCCTGCTCATGGCCAGGGAAGCGCCGGCCTTCGCCAACTCGACCGGGCCGTAGCGTTCGCGCATGTTGCAGCCATCGCACAGTTCGGGGATGGCCGCCATGCCCTCGCGGCGTGACAGCACGTCCCGGACGCTGTGGCTGGAGACATGCCCGAGGGGATGTCGGTGGCCGATGTCGTTGTAGCAATAGAGGTACTCCCCGTCCGAGGAGACGAAGAGATCCACGTTGCGCGGTATGCACTTGAAGCAGTTGCCGCGCCACTGCCGGAGGATTTCCCGGGCGCTCGGGATGAAATCGATCTCCTGGGAGCGCAGCCGGTGCAGCCGGATCAGCCGCCGTAGTTCCCGGGTCGCCAGTTCATGGTCCTTCAGGCTGCCGCCACGGTTGTAGAGCGTGGGTGACATGGTCAGCGTCTCCACGCCCTGGCCGCGCAGCCAGGCGATGGTGTGCGGCAGGGAGGGCAGGCATTCGGGCATGGGGGTCAGGCTGATCGCCAGGCGGGTGTGCCGCAGCAGCCTCCGCGCCGCGCGGATGTTCTCCATCACCCGGGCCTGGTCGAGATTGACGTGGACGCGCCCGTACACCTCCGGATCGATGCTGGAGAAGGAAACGATCAGCAGGCCGATGGCCCCATCCAGATGGCGCAGCTTGTCCTCGTCCAGCAGGTGGCCGTTGCTCACCATGTCGAAGCGGACCGGATGGCCGCGCGCGTCCTCGACGTAATCGAAAAACTTCTTGTGCGTCGTGGGCTCGCCGTAGCCGGCGATGACGACGCGGAAAACCTCCCGGGGAGACAGCCGCGCCAGCACCTGCCGCCAGGTCTCCGGCGCCATGAGCCGGGGGTGCTCGATCAGCTCCCGCGGGCACATGGGGCAAAGCGCGTTGCACTTGCTGGTCCATTCCACGTTGACGGCGATTCTGTAGTCCCGGGGCATGCGGATCTCCTTCATTGGGCGGGCACGAGCCTGGGAATATGCTTGGGGCAGTTGGGCACCACCTGGTCGATATCGACCCGCACCACCCGCGCGCTGCCGGGAAACAGGGCGAGCAGATCACCCTGATCGAGGATCTCGGCCCGGCCGTTGATCCGCAGGCGGGCGCCATCCTCGAAGTCGATGAACAGGCAGCCGACATGGGGATTGAGCAGGAGGTTGCCCAGGCTCATGAAGGCGCCGTTGCCGTCGAAATCCGGGAAGGCGAAGCTTCTCTCGTCAAGGATGCGGATCAGACCCGGGCCCCCTCCCTTGAACGAGCAGTCGCAGCGGCCATCCGGCGCGCTGGTGGCGAGGAAGAAGAAGGGCGCCCCCTCGATGCGGGCATGCAGTTCGCCGGGGATGCGGTCCCACAACAGGCGCTGGCGGCGGGCCTCGTCCCAGAGATCGGCCGTGCCCCAACGCTGTTGCGCGGCCAACTCGCCCGGATTGAACGGCGGGAAATCCATCGGTGAACTCCATGATCTGTAGGGGTCTGCGTCATCGGCGGCGATCCGCCCACCTCCGACGCCCCAAGTCTTGCCCGGAATGATTAAGTCTGGCTTAACACCGACCGCCGGGTTTTCACCAGCCCGGGAGTACCGGGGAAAGGAGCGCTTTCCCGGCGTATGCGGCAGCGTCCACCTGCGCGGGAAATGCGCGCGGTCTTGGAGAAATCGTGAAGGCTTCGTCCGCGATGACAGCCGAGGAATGGGCAACGGAACGCGCAGCAGTCATTGCCGACATGGAAAAGACGTACGGTGGGCTGTGGAAATATCCTGAAACCGCCTCACCGTCCATCAACCCCGCTCCGGTGCGGTTTTTCTTGTCAGAATCCCAGCATGAGCAACCTCAACGACTCCGACCTGCTGCTTGCCCTATGTATCCACGAGGAAGGACTCCCCGACCCCGCCGATTTCGTTGCCCGGTTACGGGCGGCGATGCAGACCTTGGACACGATTCCGGAGACTGCGGAGGATGCCGTAGCCCTCCGGGCCGTTTGGGATGGCCTGCGCGACGAGATAGAGGCCGCCCACATCGCGGCGAAGCAGCTTCCGCTGGTTGCTGATGCGCAGCCCTGGCCGTTTAGCGGATGATCTGCTTTGGCCGGATGCTCACACCCCTTGAGTGTCCTGAATCACATCATCGAGCATGCTGCGCCGCCTCTGCCGCGACGGCCTGCGTAGCACTATTTCAAGACTACGTTGATGCGGCTCGTAAGGTCGACTCCATCCACCCATTCAGCCGGCCAGGTGCCCAGTCCAGATGCGACACGACCACCCGGGCGCCTGTCGCCTTCGCCTCGGCAACCTGGCGGTCGAATTCCGGACCATAACCAGGTGGAGGGTGATCGGCGGTGGGGCATTCGGCACCCGTCCGGTTTCCGGTTTTTTGGATTCGCGCTTCAAGTCTGACCATGCTTTTCCTCCAGCGCCGAATATTTATTTCCAGCACTCCACCACCAACGTCCACTTGCGCGCCTCGTCGGCCAGGTCAGCGGTGCTCTTGCTGCCAAACGAGAACATGCCGCTACTGCCATAGTCGATCTTATGCGTATCGAGGAACGTTTTCAGCGTTTGGCCACTGACGGCGAAATTGACGTTCTGCCCGACCTGGCCGGTTGCCTTCGCCATCTTCGAGTCCGACAGCTTCATTGCCACCACGCCGACCACTTCGCCCTTCATGTTGATGACCGGGCTGCCACTCGACCCCGGTTGAATCGGTGCGGTAATCTGAATCTGGTTGGTGTTGTTGCCCAAGCCAGTCAGGGCACTCACCACGCCGGGAGTCAGGTTTCCACCCGAGGACAACACTGCATTGAGCGGAAAACCAAAGACGACAATATCCTCCCCCTGCCGCAGCTTCGCCGGATTGCTGGCAATGGGCGCTTGTGCGGATACCGCGCCGGGAATCTGCAATTGCGCGAGGTCGTTCACCAAGTCGGAAGTGACCACCCTCACCACCCCATTTCGCCCCTCCGCGCGAACCTCGGCGCATCCCTCGACAACATGGTGATTGGTAATGGCATGGCCTGCTGCATTGACGATAAAGGCGGTGCCGGTGTTGTTCTTGACAAGGCTACCGGGCGAAGCGGGCTGCTTGCCACCACCTGCCGAACCACTTTCTCTGGCCAGCACAACACCAACTTTCCAGGCCGATGACAATCGCTGCGCCTCGGCAATCTCCGCTGGAGACATTTTTCCCGCTGCGATCTCTCGCATATTCCACGCTTTTTCTACGCCCTTGGCATTTGCAAGATTTGACCATGCGTAGGCAAGAACATGATCGGTAGCTACCCCGAGGCCCCATAAATAAGCCATTCCAAGTCTGAACTGAGCATTTTCCTCCCCTTGCACAGCAGCCTTTTGTGTCCATTCAGCTGCCTTGAAGTCGTCCTTCGGTACTCCCTCGCCCAACATATACAGAACCCCAACCTCGTTCTGTGCGCGACTTTCTCCTTGCGATGCAGCTCTGGAAAACCAGTTGAATGCCTTGATGTCGTCACGAGAAATCCCAGTGCCTTCTCGGTAGGCTTTTCCTAAGTGATATTGGGCTTGCTCAAGTCCCTGTGCCGCAGCCTTTTTAAAGAGGTCTACTGCCTTCACTAAGTCCTTTTCAACCTCTTCACCATAGAAGTACATGACGCCAAGAAAATTCTGTGCCGCAGCATGCCCCTTTTCTGAGGCAAGCTGCCACCATTCGAGGGCCTTTGCCACATCTTTTGGCTCACCAAAGTAGTACAACTCCCCAAGACGATATTGGGCCTCGACATGCCCTTGCTTCGCGGCCTTGCTCAGCCATTCGACGGCTTTTGCCCTGTTCTCGGGCGATATAGTTCCTCCATACTTTGCCAATAAGTAAGTGTATTCGTCTATCCTACCCAGACGGTATTGGGTACCCAGACGGTATTGGGCTTCGGCATTCCCCATGCTTGCCGCTTTCTCATACCAACCGGCTGCCTTGTCCAGGGCGACGAGTGGATCCTTTTCACCGGTCGAAATGTGGCCCTTCGGCTGCTTTCCCCAGTTCCTCCCGTCTTCATAAGCCCTCCCAACCTCGACCATTGCCAGGACATCGCCCGCCTCAGCCTTCTTGAGCAACTCGTTCAACTTGTTCTGGCGGGCCTGCTGGGAATCAGCTTCGGTAGCGGACGCAGGTCTGGTGCTCTGCCCCCCCATCAAAGCCTTCAGCTTCGATGCCCAATCGGATGGCTGACCGTCTCCACAGCCTGCAAGCAGTAATCCCAATGTCATGGCCGACAGCCTTGCACCGAGCTTCATTTGACTCATTCCTGCTCCCCAAATCGTGATCGTCTCCCAGTTGGAGATGTTAGCCCGTTGATGGTCTGAAACAAGGTAAAACCAAGCAGATACGCCAAAGCCTTGCCGTCAGCCTCATAGGGGACAACGAACCCTACGCGGACCAACTCTCCGGCCAGTTCGTTGATGTCGCAAGTATCGTTGGCGAAATAGCGCAGCTTTAGAATGCTTGGACTCCAAGCGAGACGGCCATCACGGTCTGCTCCAAGCCAGGTGGCCACGTACAGCAGGCGCGCCGATGGCGACAGGTCGCGGCGATGTGGGCGTTACTAAAAAAATCACGGGATATCGAGAGGGTGAGGACGGCCATGTCACGCCTCCACCAAGTTCAGGTGTCGGAGCAGCCAGGTCGCCAGATTCGCTGGCAGCCAATCCCGAATCGCCAGGAAGACTATGGCCCGCTTGATGGCCGCCCCATGCTTGGGAAACTGCGCCCAGAACGATTTCCTGAACTTCTCCTCGCCTTGCCGGCCGCCACCGGCCAAGGCATTTTTGTTGGTGGCCGTCATACCCAACCCCCAACTGAAGTGTTGGCAACTTGGGCGGCAGCACGGCGCTGGGCCAATACTTCTCTGGCTTTCTGTGTCCGATCCGGGGCTCCGTCGCGCTTGGCAATCTCAATGAGGCGCTCAACAGTATCGTCCGGCCAGAGGAGCGCTCCGTCTGGTAACTTTTCCGGCCTGATGCCGTAATAACTCCCGTTGCGACAAATTGCGGCGTAGAGCGTTTGGGGCTGCTTACCGAGGCGGCTTGCGAGTTCTCTCGTGTTCACAATTGGTCTCCAGCCAGTGTGGAGACCGGGCGAAACGGAGACCTTGCTTGTCGCGGCCTAGTGCGATCTTTTGTCGGATGTGGTTCATCGGCATACGCGCACCTTTTCGGCTCTAGTTGCGCACTCCACCCGCACAACCATTGCCATCGATGAGGCGCCAGCTTTCGCTGTAGCTGGAATCACGCGCTGTGCGCAACCAGCCGCCCAAATGGGCGCCGAGAATGTCTCACCAAGCGCAGCTATGGGACCACGCATGGCGATACCTGATCAATGTATTTGCTTTGATGCTGATTGATTAAATTCGCTTACACAGTGGTTACATGAGTCCGTTAACACCAGAAACAAAAAAGGCCCGCATCGTTGCGAGCCTGGCGTTTACTGGCGCCCCCGACACGAATCGAACGTGTGACCCTCCCCTTAGGAGGGGGATGCTCTATCCACTGAGCTACGGGGGCATAATGGAGCGCGATTCTACCTCAGGCCCGCCCGCCTCGGCCGCCTCCGCGGAGGACTTCCTTGAGCAAGACCCTGCTGCTGCTCCTCATGCTTTCGGCCGGCGCCGCTTACCTGGCGTTCCGCCGGGGCGGGCGTGGCGCGCCGCCGGCGCTGGGCGGTCCGGCGCCCGCCTTCGAGCTGCGGGATGCGGAGGGCCGCGCCCACCGCCTGGCGGATTACGCCGGTCGCTGGCTGGTGCTGTATTTCTATCCCAGGGACGAGACGCCGGGATGCACGGCCCAGGCCTGCAATCTGCGCGACGGTTACGAGGAATTCCGACGGCGCGACGTGGCCTTGCTGGGGGTGTCCCTGGATGCCCCGGGCAGCCATGCGGCCTTCGCCGAGCATCACCGCCTGCCCTTTCCCCTGCTGTCCGATCCGGGCGGCCATGTGGCCGGGACCTATGGCGCCTTGTGGGCGCTGGGTCCGGTCAGGTTCGCCAGGCGCCATACCTACCTGATCGATCCCCGGGGCCGCATCGCCCGGATACTCCTGTCCGTCACCCCGGGCACCCATGCCGCCGATGTTCTGGCGGAAATCGACCGGATCGGGCTTGAACCTCGTCCGGCCGGCACCAATAATCCAGACATGCCCCTCCGATAAACGGATTCATCCCGAGTTCACCACGAGTCCATCATGAGCCACCTGACCAAGAAAGATCGTCTTGCCATCCGCGCCGCCCTGGAAGAGCAGCGCGCCAAGTTGTTGCACGGCCTGAAGGCCGCCCTGGAGGAAAGCGGCCAGACCCAGTATGCGGCGGTGCTGGGGAAGTCCTCGGGAGACAGCGCCGACGAGGCCCTGGCCGTCACCCTGGGCAACCTCTCCGCCGCCCGCATGGACCATGAAGTCCGCACGCTGCAGGCCATGGAGGATGCCGCCGGCCGCCTGGATTCAGCCGATTTCGGCATTTGCGAGGACTGCGGCGCCAACATTCCCGCCGCCCGATTGATCGCCAACCCCACCGCCACCCGCTGCGTCGCCTGCCAGGAACGCCACGAGCACACCTACGCCGGCCAGACCCACGGTTCCCTGTAAGACCCCTTCGCCTGTTCCAGGCCGGGGCTGACCCGGCCTTTCTGTTTTTTTCAATTTTTCTGGTCCGCCCCCCGCCCCATGCCCTATCTCACCCTGGATCGTGTTTCCCTGGCCTTCGGCCACTGGCCCTTGCTGGACGGCGCCGCCCTGGTGATCGACAAGGGCGAGCGCGTCGGACTGATCGGCCGCAACGGCGCGGGCAAATCCAGCCTGCTGAAAATCCTGTCCGGCCAGATCGCGCCCGACGACGGCGTGGTCTGGCGCATGCCCCATCTGCGCCTGGCGTTCGTGCCCCAGGAGCCGACCTTCGCTTCCGGCCACAGCGTATTCGAGGCCGTGGCGGAAGGCGCCGGGCCGGCCCGGGACCTGCTGGCGGCCTACCATGTCGCCGCCCATGCCGCCGCCGGTGGCGATGCCGCCGCCCTGGCCGAACTGGCCCGCCTGTCCCACGAGCTGGAAGTCCACGACGCCTGGCGCCTCAACAGCCGGGTGGAGGAAACCATCGCCCGCCTGAGCCTGGATGCCGACGCCCGGGTGGACACCCTGTCCGGCGGCACCAGGAAGCGCGTCGCCCTGGCCCGGGCCCTGGCCTCGGAACCGGAGTTGCTGCTGCTGGACGAGCCCACCAACCACCTGGACTTCACCGCCATCGAATGGCTGGAGACCCTGCTGGCGGACTTTCCCGGCGCCCTGCTGTTCGTCACCCATGACCGGACTTTCCTGGACCGGGTGGCCAACCGCATCGTCGAGCTGGATCGGGGCCAGTTGCGCCAGTACCAGGGCAACTTCTCCGCCTACCAGACCCGGAAGGCCGAGCAACTGGAAGTGGAAGCCGCCCAGAACCGCAAGTTCGACAAGTTCTGGAAGCAGGAGGAAGTCTGGATCCGCAAGGGCATCGAGGCGCGCCGCACCCGCAACGAAGGCCGCGTGCTGCGTCTGGAAGCCCTGCGCCGGGAACGGGCGGCGCGCCGGGAACGCCTGGGCCAGGTGGGCTTCGCCCTGGCGACGGGCGAGCGCTCCGGCCAGATGATCGCCGAGTTCTTCGACGTCAGCCACGGCTACGGCGGAAAGACACTGATCCGCGACTTCTCCACCCGCATCCTGCGCGGCGACAAGCTGGGCCTCATCGGTCCCAACGGCGCCGGCAAGACCACCCTGATCAAGCTCATCCTGGGCGAAATCGAGCCGGATCAGGGCCGCGTCAAGCGCGGCACGCGCCAGGAAGTGGCCTACTTCGACCAGTTCCGCAACCAGTTGAACGACGAGGCCACCCTCATCGACACCATCTCCCCCGGCTCCGACTACGTGGAGATCGGTGGCCAGAGGAAGCACGTCATCGGCTACCTGGAGGAGTTCCTGTTCCCCGCCGAGCGGGCCCGGGCCAAGGTCTCGGCCCTGTCCGGCGGCGAGCGCAACCGCCTGCTGCTGGCCCGCCTGTTCGCCCGTCCCGCCAACATCCTGGTGCTGGACGAACCCACCAACGACCTGGACATCGAAACCCTGGAACTGCTGGAACAATTGCTGCAGGACTATGCCGGCACGGTCATCCTGGTGTCCCACGACCGGGCCTTCCTGGACAACGTGGTGACCCAGTCCATCGTCTTCGCCGGGAGTGTCGACAACCCCGGCAAGCTGCTGGAGATCCCCGGCGGCTACGCCGACTGGCTGGCCTGGCGGGCGCGGCAGGCCGCGGATGCCGTCCCGTCGCCCAAACCCGCCGCGCCCAGGCCCGCCCCCCCGCCGCCCGCGGCCAGGCCGAAAAAGACGGGGCTCAGCTACAAGGAGCAAAAGGAACTGGACACCCTGCCCGGCCAGATCTCGGCCCTGGAAGACGAGCAGGCCGGGCTTGCCGCGCGCCTGGCGGATCCGGCGGTGTACGCCGACCATGTCCGATCCGCCGAATTGCACACCCGGACGGCGGCCATCGAGGAAACGCTCCTGGACCTGCTGGCGCGCTGGGAGGAACTGGAAGCCAGGGCGGACATGGGCCGGGATGGCGCCCCCCCGGCGGCCTGAGATGGCGCGCGGTAACGCTTCGTTACAACCGCGAACAACTCCGACACACCTGCCTTACAGGCGGCTCCTAGAGTGCACATCACCGGCTCGGCGACAACGAGTGCCGGCAACCGAGATCTAGGAGTCGAACATGAAAACCGCACGCATCGCAAAAATCCTCAGCACCGCCGCCCTCGTTTCCCTGGGCCTGATGGCCGGCACCAGCCAGGCCGACAATTACGGCTTTTACGCCCACGTCAACGCGCCCGCGTTCGATCGCCACGGGCCTGGCCCGGCATTCGGCCATGGATACGGATACGGCCCGCAATGGGGCGTGAGCCAATCCATCGACCAGCGCCAGCGCGCCATGATGGCCCGCATCGAGCATGGCATCCGCACCGGCCAGTTGACCCGTTACGAGGCCAACGATCTGGTGAAAGACCTGCGCCGCACCGAGCTGCTGGAACGTCGCTTCGAAGCGGATGGTCGTCTGGGCCGAGGCGAGGCGATTGAGCTGGACCGGCTGCTGGACCGCCTGGGACGCGAGCTTCGCGAAGACCTGCATGACGATGACCGGCGCGGCGGCAGGCACGCCTGGCGTTAATGAGGACTGAACGAAAAACGGGGGCGCAAGCCCCCGTTTTCGTTTTGGCGATGCGAACTACCTTACCGGTTTATTCCAGGTTCAATCGCCGGACCCGCAACCGCAATCCCCTGGCCGGCCGGGGTCGCAATACTTGTCGTCTTCCAGCTTGTCGCGGTTGGCCAGGTATTCCGCGCGCAGCTTCTCGGCCTTGGCCTTGAGGCGTTCCATGCGCTCCTCGTAGGCGCCATCCCGTTCTTCCAGGAATTTCTCGTTGAACAGGGCGTGCTTGAGGAAGTTGTAGCCGAATTCCAGCAGGGCCTCGTCGTCGGCCAGCAAGGTGGCCATGACGTCCAGGGGCACGTCGTAGGTCTTGTTGAAGGAGTCGCTGGAGACGAAGGCGCGGAAGCGGTCCACGTCGTAGCTGGCCATGAAGAACAGCTGGTTGGAGACGGCGGGGGGCTTGCCGATGCCGGGACCGGCGGACTTGCGCTTCAGCACCAGCTGGCGCCAGCCGCGGCCCTTCTCGTCGTAGACGTCCACGCCCTGTTCCTGGCGGTACGCGTCGATGGTGAGGGAGCGGGGTTCCTGATGGCCCAGGCAGTGTTTTTCCTGCACCAGGGCGTAGGAGGTGCGGTCGGTGAATTCGTCCTGGTTGCGCATGGACAGCAGGGCAACCGGGTAGTAGCGGCAGGCGGTGGGACGGTCCTCGTAGACGCCGCAGCCCTCCGGCTTCATGAACTGGCAGGCGGTGCCGCCCTCGACGGGACGCAGCTTCACGCCGGGCATGCCGTCCTGGTCCATTTCGTAGGGCACGGTGTACCGCTTGAGGAAGTCGCCGGAGGACAGCTCCAGCCGGTTCTTCAGGCGCAGGATGTCATAGGGGGTCAGGGTGATGTCGATATTGGCGCAACAGGCGTTCCAGCACCCCACGTCCTTGTGGCAGCGGAACTGGATGACCTTGTCACCGCCCAGCATGGTGGGCATGACCGGGCTGAGCTCGAAGGGAGCTTCCTCGGCGAGATTCTTGAATTGACTATCGTCCATGGGTGACCTCTCGTGACGCGCTGGCCGAAATTGGGATTTGGCCATGTGGGGATGAAAACGTTCATTCGCAAGAGCGGGAAGGAAATTCCCTTGCGGATCAACGCTGCAAGGCTTGCTCGAAACAGGGTTATCCGGGCGGAAACGAAAACCGGGCGCCTTGTGGGCGCCCGGCTCTCTTTCAGCAAGTCAACCGCTTAGTGGGCGGCGGGCTTGAACAGCTTGGACTTGTCGACCAGATCGACGTGGGCACGCTTGAAGTTGGTCCACTTCTTGGTGGTCTTGTCGTAGATCGAGTTGCCGAACACCTTCCAGTTTTCCTCATCGACGAAGTTCTTGTCGGTGCGGTAGTAGAAGCCGGGGTAACGGCTTTCCTCGCGGAACTGGATGTGCTTCATGTGGGCTTCCGCCGTCAGGATGCGGTGGTAGTTTTCCCAGGCGCGCAGCAGTTCGTGCAGGTCCTTGGCACGCATCTTCATGGCGTCTTCCTTGAGCATTTCCAGCTTCTGCTCGGCCACTTCCAGCATCTTGTCGTTGGTGTTGTAGTAGGTCGCGACGCCGGCAACATACTCGTCCATGATCTTCTGCAGACGGAACTGCAGCATCTTGGGGGTGATGTAGTTGGGGTTGACGTCGATGGCGGTGGTGTAGTCCTTGAACTCCAGGTAGGTACGCACCGGACGGTAGATGTCCTCGACCAGGTCTTCCACGGCGGTGTCCAGCTCGACCTTCAGATCCTTGTTGTCGAGGCAGTACTTGACCATGGCCTTGGCGGCCAGGCGGCCTTCGGTGTGGGAACCGGAGGAGAACTTGTGGCCGGAGGCGCCCACGCCGTCGCCGGCGGTGAACAGACCCTTGACGGTGGTCATGCCGCGATAGCCCCAGCTCCAGCCGGAAGGCAGGTGGGCGGGCACGCCGGGCAGGGCCTCGCTGGTGGGAGCGCCGACGTCGGTCGGGCCGGACACCCAGATGCCGCAGCAGCCGGAGTGCGAACCCAGCAGGTAGGGCTCGGTGGGCATCAGCTCGGAGTTCTTCTTCTCGGGCTCAACGTTCTCGCCAACCCAGATACCGCACTGGCCGACGCACATGTCCAGGAAGTCTTCCCAGGCTTCGGCTTCCAGGTGCTTCACTTCGCGGGGAGACAGGGTCTCGCGCAGCTTGCCCAGGGCGGTCACGGTGTCCATCCAGATCGGGCCGCGGCCTTCCTTCATTTCCTTCAGCATGACGTGGTTGCGCAGGCAGGAGGCGGGCACGGCGGCCTGGCCGTACGGGGGATACTGGTCCAGCATGGCCTTGTTCTTGGACAGATAGTCCTCGCCGTAGCCGTTGGTGGCGCGGGCCTTGAACAGCAGGAACCAGGCGCCGACCGGGCCGTAGCCGTCCTTGAAGCGGCAGGGCACGAAGCGGTTTTCCATCATGGTCAGTTCCGCGCCGGCCTCGGCGGCCATGGCGTAGGTGGAACCGGCGTTCCAGACGGGATACCAGGCGCGGCCGGTACCTTCACCGACGGAACGGGGACGGAAGATGTTCACGCAACCACCGGCGGCCAGCAGGATGGCCTTGGCCTTGTAGATGTGCAGGGTGTGGTTGCGGGTGGAGAAGCCGACGGCACCGGCGATGCGGTTCTTGTCGTTCTTGTCGTTGATCAGCTTGACAATGAAGATGCGCTCTTCGATGCGGTCCATGCCCAGGGCCTTCTTGGCGGCCTCGGCCACGATCCACTTGTAGGATTCGCCGTTGATCATGATCTGCCACTTGCCGGAACGCACGGGCTTGCCGCCGTCCTTCAGGGAGGGCAGGCCTTCGCCGATGGCGGCGGCGCCGTCATGACGCTCGCCGTTGGCGTCGGTCTTCCAGATGGGCAGGCCCCACTCTTCGAACAGGTGCACGGAGTCGTCGACGTTGCGGCCCACGTCGTAGGCCAGGTCGTCACGGGTGATGCCCATCAGGTCGTTGGAGACCATGCGGGCGTAGTCGGCGGGGTCCTGGGTGTCGCCGATGTAGGTGTTGATGGCGGACAGACCCTGGGCCACGGCGCCGGAGCGGTCCATGGCGGCCTTGTCGACCAGCTTGATCTTCAGGTCCACGCCGGCTTCGGCCTTGGCGGCCTCGGCCCAACGCATGACTTCGTAGGCGGCGCCACAACAGGCCATGCCACCACCAATCATCAGGATGTCGACTTCTTCCTGGATGACGTCGGGATTTCCAAATTCAGCCATTTCTCTTACCTCTTCTCGATTACTTGCGGATCAGTTCGGCGGGGTTGCCGGCGCGGTAGCCGCCCGTGACGTCACGGGTGAAGGAACCGATGGCTTCGATGTCGGCCAGCTTGGGCATGGGCTTGCCGCCGAAGGGATCGATGGAACCTTCCGGGGTGGTGCGGATCGGGAACTTGAAGCGCTTCAGCACGCCGTTGCGGAACTTGATGGTCCACATGATGGAATCGGAACCGCGCAGGGGCTGCACGGAACCGCCCAGGGGCACCACGTCGGCGTAGTGGCGGGCTTCGATGGCCTGCTGCGGGCAGATCTTGACGCAGGAATAGCATTCCCAGCACTGCTCGGGTTCCTGGTTGTAGGACTTCATGGCGTGGCCGGTCTCGGAACCATCGCGGTCCAGCTTCATCAGGTCGTGCGGGCAGATGTACATGCAGGCGGTCTTGTCCTGACCCTTGCAGCCGTCGCACTTGTCGGTACGGACGAACGTAGGCATTGATATCACTCCTTGTTAGCTAACAACCCGCGCGGTCTCCCACGCGGCCCATTCAGTCATTCCGAGCCCCACCTTGGCCGGGGGGCGTATCGCGAATCCGCTTCCGGCGGGCTCGGAATCCCAAATTCCATGACGGGCGGGCCGAAGCCCGACCCGGCTTAATCACGCGGCCGAATGGCCCTTGAGCTCGATCTTGACGTTCTGCTCCGCGCTCAGGCTGGCGTAGTACTTCTTCAGCACGTTGGCCACTTCCGGGCGGCTGAACTCCACCGGCAGATCCTGGCCCTCGGAGAGCATGGCGCGCACCTTGGTGCCGGACAGCAGGATGCGGTCGTCCTTGGTGTGCGGGCAGGTGCGCTGGGAGGCCATGCCGCCGCACTTCTTGCACCAGAAGGTCCAGTCGATGTTCATGTTCTTGGTTTCCAGCGAGTTCGCGGGGATCTCGTCGAAGATCTTCTGGGCGTCGAAGGGGCCGTAGTAGTCGCCCACGCCGGCGTGGTCGCGGCCGACGATCAGGTGGGAGCAGCCGTAGTTCTGGCGGAACAGGGCGTGCAGCAGGGCTTCGCGGGGGCCGGCGTAGCGCATGTCCAGGGGGTAGCCGGCCTGGATGACGGTGTTGGGGGCGAAGTAGTTGTCGATCAGGGTGCTGATGGCCTCGGAACGCACCTCGGCGGGGATGTCGCCCGGCTTCAGGGCGCCCAGCAGGGAGTGGATCAGCACGCCGTCCATGGTCTCGATGGCGATCTTGGCCAGGTACTCGTGGGAGCGGTGCATGGGGTTGCGGGTCTGGAAGGCCGCGATCTTGGACCAGCCCAGTTGCTCGAACTTGGCGCGGGTCTCGGCGGGAGTCATGAACTGGTCGCCGTACTGCTCCTTGAAGCCGCCGGTGGACAGCACCTTGACCGGCCCGGCCAGGTTGATGGGGCCCTGGTCCATGACCATCTTGACGCCGGGGTGGGCCAGGTCGGTGGTCTTGTAGACCATCATGCACTCGTGGCCCTTGTCGATGCCGTAGATCTCGGTGACCTTCATGGTGCCCATGATCTCGTCGCTGTCGGCGGCGACCAGGGCGACGTCCTGTCCCAGGCTCAGGGTCTGGGCGGTATTGGTATCGGTGGACAGGGTCACGGGGATGGGCCAGAACAGGCCGTTGGCCATCTTGTAGCCGTCGCACACGCCCTGCCAGTCGCCGTGGGTCATGAAGCCTTCCAGGGGGGTGAAGCCGCCGATGCCCATCATGATCAGGTCGCCGGTCTCGCGGGAGGACATCTTGATCTTGGGCAGGGACTGGGCACGGGCCAGTTCGGCTTCGCGGGCGGCGCCTTCGAGCAGCAAAGGCTTCAGTTCGCCACCACCGTGGGGTTTCACGAGACGGGACATGCGGGCTCCTAGAACGTGTTGATTAGAAAAGGCTGATAAGCCGAATGGGCCGCGAGAATAGCACCCCCCTCCCCCCCCAACTAATCAGACTTATTTCTTTGCAAATAAATTTTTTTTGGGATGGCCTTGTCCGGTTAGTCCTGTCCGGGCGATTCCGGCGCCGCCGCCGGCCACGGCATCGGCTGGCGTCGGGAAGCGCGGCGGCCGAAGGCCCGTCGGACTCGAGGCGGCGGCGCCAGAAAATGGACGGTTGCGCCATTTCGCGGCTGCTATTCTTTGGGCCCGACAGGCTCCTAGAATGAGCCCATCAATTCCATCGAGTCGCCCCATGCAAAAAATTTATCTTCTTCTGCTTTGCCTGGTCCTGATCTCCGGCTGCGCCAACCAGGGGATACAGCGCAAGGACGGCAGCAGTTCGGCGCGAGGCTTTGCCGTCTCCAACCTGGTCAAGAACGATGCGGACATCCTGACCGAGATCACCCAGAGGGAACTCCTCAAGGGCCTCCGCCTGCTCACCGAGAAGCTCTACCGGCGCAACCCTCAGGAATACCGGAAATCGGGCCATGAGTCCGTCGAGGCCGCCACCGCGCAGCTGTTCGATCATCTGCCGAAATGGTCCGAATCCCCCCTGGCGAGGCTGAACTGGGACGAGAACTTCAAGCTGGCCTTCCTGGAGGGTTACACCGGCGACCGGGTGCACGCCTTCATGAGCGCCCTGACCACCATGCTGATGGCGTCCTACAACCACAAGACCGAGTTCTTCCTGCCGGACGAACTGTCGGCCCAGAAGTTCTACAACAGCGCCCGCAACATCGAGGTGGCGGTATGGAAACTGTCCAGCGCCAGGCTGGGCAACGGCGGCAAGTACCTGATCAGCAACAGCATGGAGGGCGAGGCCCAGAACCTGTCCTTCGAGCGGGAATTCGGCAAGCTCATCGCCCTGCAGGACACGCTGGCCCTGTTCATGGAGGACAGGAGCAACCGCGCCATCAGCCGCGTGTTCCAGAGCGCCACCACCTTCGTTTTCCTGCCGATTTGATGGACTGGCGCCGGGCCGAGGATTACCGCTTCACGGCCGGCCTGGACGCGGCCGGCTGGGCCTGGCAGTTCCTGCGCCGCTGCGAGGGCTATCGGTCCGATTACGCCTGGTTCATCACTACCTGGCGCGGGCTGGAGGCCGACTACGGCAAGCCGCCCGAGCGGGACTTCTTCCGCTGGAAACGGGATCGTCGCGCCTGGCGCGCGGAAGGCGAAATCCCCGGGTGTGGCGCCGACACCTGCCCGGGCGAAAACGATCAGGTGCTGATCGAATGCTGGATGGGGGCCAAGTGGGGGTTCCGCAAGTTTCCCGTCGATCCCGCCGAGGACTTCCCCGTGGAACTGGCCTGGCGCGAACAACCTCTGACGGTGGAGCGGCTCACCGCCGGCGAGATCGACGCGCTGCCGCCGGAGCGGGTCGCCCTGGGCTTCGACTTGAGCCTGCCCCTGGAGGGCCAGCTGGCCATGGCCCGGCGCGAGCTCGCCCTGCTCCGCCACGGCCTGGCCCGGGCGGGCGCCCTGCCGCCGCCATCCCCGAGGCGGGGGGCGCCGCGCTGGACCCTCTGGCTGAGGCTCCTGGATGCCCGGGATGCCGGCGCATTCCCGGACGAGATCGGCCCGGTCCTCGGCCTGGCCGACCCGGCCCCGGACCTGGCCGCCGCCCTGGCCATGAGTTGCGGCGGCTACCGGCGCATCCTGATGCTGGGCGACGAACCAACCTGACGAGGAGAACACCATGGCCATGGACGTGATCGACTACGACATCTTCGGCGACGACATGCAATATGTGGAAATCGAGCTGGACCCGGGCGAAGCCGCCATCGGCGAGGCCGGCACCATGATGTTCATGCAGGACGGCGTCGAGATGGAAACCATCTTCGGCGATGGCTCCGCTTCCCAGTCCGGCTTCATGGGCAAGCTGATGGGAGCGGGCAAGCGCCTGCTGACCGGCGAGTCGCTGTTCACCACCATCTATGCCAACCAGGCCGACGGCAAACGACGGGTCGCCTTTTCCGCGCCCTACCCGGGCAAGATCATCCCGGTGGACCTGGCCCGGATCGGCGGCACCCTGATCTGCCAGAAGGATGCCTTCCTCTGCGCCGCCAAGGGCGTCAGCCTGGGCGTCGCCTTCCAGCGCCGGCTGGGCGCCGGCTTCTTCGGCGGCGAAGGCTTCATCCTGCAAAAGCTGGAAGGGGATGGCATGGTGTTCTTCCATGCCGGCGGCACCATCGCCGAGAAGAACCTGGCGCCGGGAGAAGTCCTGCGGGTGGATTCGGGCTGCCTGGCCGCCATGCAGCCTTCGGTGGACTTCGACATCCAGCTCGTGAGCAAGATCAAGACTGCCCTGTTCGGCGGCGAGGGCCTGTTCCACGCCAGGCTCACGGGGCCCGGCAAGGTCTGGCTGCAGACCCTGCCCCTGTCACGCCTGGCCAATCGCATCCTCGCCGCCGCGCCCCAGGCGGGCGGCAAGCAGACCGGCGAGGGGTCCGTGCTCGGCGGCCTGCTCGATGGCGACAACCATTGACGGGCGCCACCATCTTCACGGATTGGTAACATGGCCCGGCTATCCTCCCGCCTTTTGCAAGGCGATGACACGATGGATCTCATTCTCTGGCGCCATGCCGATGCCCAGGATGGCAGTCCGGATATGGAACGGGCGTTGACCGCCAAGGGCCTGAAGCAGGCGGAATTGATGGCGGTCTGGCTGAACGCGCATCTGCCGAAGGCGACGCGCATCCTGGTGAGCCCCGCCGCGCGCGCCATCCAGACGGCCGATGCCCTGGGCAGGGATTACGAGACGGTGACGGAGATCGCGCCCAACGCGGACGGCGTTCACGTATTGGCCGCCGCCGGCTGGCCGGATGCCGCCGGCGCGGTGCTGGTGGTGGGCCATCAACCCACCCTGGGCGAGGCGGCGAGCCTGCTGCTGTATGGCGAGGCCCGCCCCATGAGCATCAAGAAGGCGGGCGTGGTCTGGCTGACCAACCGGGTCCGGGGCAGCGCGCCCCAGACCGTGCTCAAGGCCGCGATGACGGTGGATATGCTCTGAGCCCCGGCGCTCGGCCGAGGCTTTCAGGCTCAATCCAGGCCGAGTTGCTCGACCCAGGCCAGGGCTTGCAGGTGGGCCTCGCTCACCTGGCTCGGCGAAAGCATCAGGGCCGAGGACAGGTTCTCCAACTGGGCCTGATCACCGCTTTCCACCGCCTCCACCAGTGACAGGAAGGGGCCGTAGATGCCGCCGTGGTCCATCAGGGCATCGGCCAGCGCATCGGAGATGACCACCCGCTCCAGCACCTCCTCCATGGGCATTTCCAGGAAGGCGGGCAGGAGCGAGAACACGCCGACGATGAACAGATTGTCCTGATCCCCCCTGGGCAGGATTTGTTTGCCCAGAAGCTCGCACAGCCGGCCCCGGGTAATCGCGGTGCGCGACAGCGCCGGGGAGGTCGGCGAGCCGCCCGCCGTGGCCAGCAGCAGGGTGAGCCAGCGATACAGCGGCTGCATGCCCAGGATGCTGACCGCGTGGCGGATGGACTGAACCTCGCAGGACAGGCCGAAACCGGCGGAGTTGATGTAGCGCAGAAGCTTGAAGGTGAGCGCCACATCCTTCTTGAACAGGGACTCGAGCTCCTTGATGTCGGCTTCGCGGCGCACCTTTTCCATCAACTGGATCACGGTGGCCTGGCCCGGATTGATGATCTTGGCCACCATGGTTTCGGGGCGCGCGAAGTAGTAGCCCTGGAAATAATCGAAGCCCAGTTGCCGGCAATGACGGAATTGCTCCGGTGTTTCCACTTTTTCCGCCACCAGTTTCACCGGGTATTGGCGGATCTGCCTGACCATACGCGCCAGATCGGCGGGCGAGTGGGCCAGCACGTCCAGCTTCACGTAGCTTGCCAGCGCCAGCAAGGGCGCGGACTCGGGCATGTAATGGAAATCGTCCAGGGCGAAACGGTAGCCCGCCTGCTTCAGTTCGGCCAGACGATCCAGCAACTCCCGGGGCACGTCGACGGTTTCCAGCACCTCGATGACCACCTTGTTGTGGGGCAGCAGGGTGGAAAAACTGGACATCAGCATGGACCGTTCCATGTTGACGAAGGCCAGCTTGCCCTTCAGCAGCCAGTCCGTCCCCATGTTGCACAAGGTGTTCGATATGACCGTGATGCCCGCATCCACATCGGATTCGATGCGGGCGTTCTCGGCCTGGGCGGAATGGCGGAACAGCAACTCGTAGGCCATCAGTTGATGGTTGCCATCGACGATGGGCTGCCGGGCGATATATGCGTTGGTACTCATGGCGGGCGCCTGGTAAGGCCCGGGGTCGGGCCGGCGCCGGCACGGCGCCCCTCCCCGGGAAACGGTTTGTCAGAGAGTGGTGAACAGACTCATGGGGGTATCGGCCGTGACGTTGGCCAGCAGTTCCTCCATGTCCAGCACCAGCACGATGGAACCGTCGCCGGACAGGGTGGCGCCCGCGATGCCTTTCGGCTTGATGTCGGACAGGGGCTTGATCACCACGTCGTCGCGGCCGACGAATCCGTCCACGGCCATGATGAAGGTGCTGTCGGCGGCATGCATCAGGACACCGAAGGCCGGCGACTGCCTGGCCTCCCAGCCGATCAGCCTGGCCAGGCTGCGGATCGGCAGCACCTCGTCGCGCACCACCATGGTGGCCCGCCCGGAGACGCGCTGCACCTCGTCCGGCTTGATGGGGATGATCTCCCGCACCATGGACAGGGGCACGGCGAAGGACTGGTTGTTCAGGCGCACCACCAGCACCGGCAGGATGGCGAGGGTCAGGGGCAGCGAAATGGTGAAGGTCGAGCCCTGGCCGGGCACCGAGATGACGTCGATCTTGCCGTTGAGCTTGGCGATGTTGGTCTTCACCACGTCCATGCCGACGCCGCGGCCGGATACGTTGGAGATCTGGTCCTTGGTGGAGAAGCCGGGCAGGAAAACCAGATGCAGGCTCTGGCGGTCGTCGAGACCATTGGCGGTCTCCGCGTCGATGACGCCCTTTTCCACCGCCTTGCGGCGCAGCATGTCGGGCCGCATGCCCTTGCCGTCGTCGGAAATCTCGATATAGATGTGGTCCCCCACCTGGCTCGCGGAGAGGGTGACGATGGCCTTGCTCGACTTGTTGGCGGCCGCCCGCTCCTCGGCGGTCTCGATGCCGTGGTCCACGGCGTTGCGCACCAGGTGGACCAGGGGATCGTTCAGGTCCTCGATCATGGTCTTGTCGAGTTCGGTCTCCTCGCCGGACAGCACCAGTTCCACGTCCTTGCCCAGCTGGCGGGCCAGGTCGCGGGCCAGGCGCGGGTATTTCTGGAACAGGCGGCCGATGGGCTGCATGCGGGTCTTCATGACCGCGTTCTGCAAATCCGACACCAGCAGGTCCAGCTGGCTGACGGCGGTGTCCAGGGCCTTCAGGGTTTCCTGGTCGTTGCGGCCGTGCAGGATCTGGGTCTTCAGGTTGGCGATGCGATTCTTGGTCAGGCCGATCTCGCCCGACAGATTGAGCACCTGGTCCAGCCGCGCCGTGTCGATGCGGATGGTGGTTTCCTTCTGCAGGTTCTGGGGCGGCGCCGGGTTGGCCGGAGCGGAGCGGGCGGCCGGGGGCATCTCCCGGGCGGGCGCGGGCAGGGGGGGACGCGGCGATGGCGGGGCATCGACCGCCGGCCGCGGGGCGGCCGGCGCCTCGGCCGGCATCGCGGCCTGGGGCATGGGCGCGCCGGTCAGGGCGGCGTGGAGCATGTCCCAATTGATGTCATCGCCCGCGGCGGGGGGGGCATCCACGGACGGGGAAGCCGGCGTCGCCTCCAGCGCGGGCGCCGGAACCGGCGTCCGCGCCGGCGCCGCCACCGCCCTGGCCGGGGCGGAATTGCCCGCGAGCGCGGCTTCCAGCCCGGCGATCAGGGCGGCGTCCGCGGCCTGGGGCTGCACGCTTTGGGACAGGGCGCCGAACATGTCGCGCACCGTGGCGGTGGCGGCCATGATGATGTCCATCAACTCGGCGGAAAGGCGCAGCTCGCCGTTGCGCAGCTTGTCGAACAGGTTTTCGGTGCGGTGGCAGAGGGTGACCAGGTTTTCCACATTGAGGAAGCCCGCCCCACCCTTGATGGTGTGAAACCCCCGGAAGATGTCGTTGAGCAATTCCCGATCCTCGGGACGCTTTTCCAGGTCCACCAGCTTGTTGTCCACCTGGGACAGGAGTTCCCCGGCTTCCAGCAGGAAATCCTGCAACAGTTCTTCCATTCCGGCGAACTCGCTCATGATCCTCTCCCCCTCACAGCCCAGGCCCGGGCCACGCTTGCCTGCGCCGAAGTCATCTCAGAAACCCAGACTTTCCAGCAGGTCATCCACCTGCTCCTGACTGGTGACCACGTCGTTGCGGCCGCTGGCGTTCACCACCGGGCCATTGAGCAGTCCGGGCGCCACGGCCTGGCGCTTGCCTTCCGGCGTGGTCTCGATCAGCAGCGACAACAGCTGGGATTCCAGGTTCTGGGCGGCTTCCAGCACTTTCTTGATGACCTGGCCGGTCAGGTCCTGGAAGTCCTGGGCCATGATGATTTCCATCAGCTGGGCGTTGGTGGCCTCGGCGCGGGACGGCACATCGGCGAGATAGGCCCGGGTGTCGCGCACCAGATCCTTGAAATCCGCCACGCCCAGCTGCTTGTCGAACAACTTGTCCCATTTGCCGGCGAGGTCCCGCGCGCGCGCGCCCAATCCTTCCTGGATGGGCTGGGCGGTCTCGGCGGCGTTCAGGGTACGCTCGGCGGCCTGGGCGGTCATGGCGGCGATGTAGTTCAGCCGGTCCCGGTTGTCGGGCAACGCGCTGGCGACTTTCTCCAGCGTCTTGTCGTAGCCCAGTTCGCGCAACAGGTTGTGCAAGCCGCGGGTCATCTGGCCCAGCTGGGAAAAGACCCGCTCCGGGCACAAGCCCTCTCCGGCGCTCCCGCCCTCGCCCCGGGACACCGCCTGGGCAATGCTGTCGAACAGATTCTCCAGTTCCGGGGTATCGCCGTCCTGGCCCGGCCTGGCTTCCGCCTTGTCCGGCTCGGGCGGCTGGGCGAAGGCGATGCTGTCGAACAGGGCTTCCAGATCGGGGGAGTCGCCGCTCATCGTTGCTCCTTGTTTGTTCGGTTCGCCCGGATCACATCCCGTATTTCTCGAAGATCTTGTTCATTTTTTCCTCGAGGGTGGCGGCGGTGAAGGGTTTCACGATGTAACCCGAGGCGCCGCTCTGGGCGGCCTCGACGATGTTTTCCTTCTTCGCCTCGGCGGTGATCATGAGCACGGGCAGGTGTTTCAGGGTGGCATCCGCGCGAATGGCCTTGAGCAGCTCGATGCCGGTCATGACGGGCATGTTCCAGTCGGTCACCACGAACTGGAAGTTGCCGCTCTTGAGTTTCTGCAATCCGACCGAGCCATCCTCCGCCTCATCCACGTTGGTGTAGCCCAGTTCCTTGAGCAGGTTGCGCACGATGCGGCGCATGGTGGAAAAGTCGTCCACCACCAGGAATTTCATGTTCTTGTCGGCCATCGTCAGTCCCCTTTGTCCGCTACCCTTGTCATTGTAATCATCAGGGCTACCGCTTCAGGAACGCGAGCAGCGTATCCGCCAGCACCGACGGGTTGAACTTGGCGACGTAGGCGTCGACGCCTACCTGCTGGCCCATGGTGCGATTGGCTTCCGAGGAAAGGGATGAGTGCATGACCACGGGTATGCCGTCGAAACGATTGTCCGACTTGATGTTGCGGGTGAGCACGTAGCCATCCATCTCCGGCATTTCCGCGTCCACCAGGATGATCTGGACCTGATTCTTCAAGGGGGTTCGCTCGGAACTGGCGCGATTGGCCATGTTCACCAGCTTTTCCCAGGCCTCCAGACCGTCGTTGGCCTGAATGTATTTCACCCCGAGCTTGTCCAGCACGGAGACGATTTCCTTGCGCGCGACCGCGGAGTCGTCGGCGAAGAACACCGTGACATCGCGCCCGCTCTCGAGCTGGGGCAATACCGGCATGGCTTTTTCGCCGAGGACTTCGACCAATACCCGCTCCACATCCAGGATGGACACCAGACGCCCGTCATCGAGCTCGGTGATGGCGGTGATCATGCCGTCCTGCCCCGCCAGCATGTTTTCCGGCGGTTTCACCTTTTCCCAATCGACCCGGATGATGCGGTCCACGTCCTGCACCAGGAACCCCTGGGTGTGGCGGGAGAACTCCGTCACGATCATGGTCTCGCCGATGCCCGACGGCGCGCCTTCCAGCTTGATGAACCGGGCCAGGGCGATGACCGGGATGATGCTGCCGCGCAGGGAAATGACGCCCTCGACCCCCGCCGGCATGTTGGGCGTGAGGGTGATGGGCGGCGTGGGAGAAACCTCCCGCACCTTGAAGACATTGATGCCGAAGGTTTCGCGGGTCCCCAGGGAGAACAACAGCAACTCCATCTTGTTGGAACCCGCCAGCTTGGTGCGGGCATCCACGGCATCGAGCAGTTTGTTGGGCTCCAGCGGATTCATGTGTTTCCGTTCCCCTTGTTACTTGAGCAGGCGGTTCAAGACCTCGGCCAGACGGTGGGGCTCGAACTTGGGCACGTATTCGTCAACACCCACGGAAAGGCCCAGCTGACGGTTGGCTTCCGAGGACAGGGAGGAATGCATCAGCACCGGGATGCCGGCGAAGCGGGGATCCGACTTCACGTTCTTGGTCAGCACGTAGCCGTCCATCTCCGGCATCTCCACATCGGTCAGCACCAGCTGGACGTATTCGGCAACCTGCCGCCCCGCGATCTCGGCCTGGGTGGCGATTTTCTGCAATTCTTCCCAGCCCTGGCGGCCGTTGATGGCGCCGATGCCGTTGACGCTGAGGGCCTCCAGGGTACGTTCGATCTGCTTGCGCGCCACGGAGGAATCGTCCGCGTAGAGCACCGTGCGACCGGGCTTGTCCAGGGGCGCCAGGGTGGCGAACAGATGGCTGTCGTCGACCTGGGAGGTATCCGCGAGGATCTTTTCCACGTCCAGCATCATCACCAGCCGGCCGTCCTTGAGTTCCGTGACGGCGGTCACCAGCCCTCCCATGCGGGCGGTGAGCATGCTGGGCGGCACCTTCATCTCGGACCAGTCCAGGCGCAATATGGTATCCACCTCGCCCACCAGGAAACCCTGGGTGTGGCCGTTGTACTCGGTCACGATCATGATCGCCGGCGGCGCATCCGTGGAAATGCCGATGTACTTGGCCAGATCCACCACCGGCACGAGAACGCCGCGCAGGCTGACCATGCCCTCGACGGCGGCGGGCATATCGGGGGCGCGGGTGATCTCGGGAATGCGCATCACCTCCCGAACCTTGAAGACATTGATGCCGAAGGTTTCCTTCCGGCCAGTGCTGACGTCCGTGCCCAGGGTGAAAAGCAGGATTTCCAGCTTGTTGGCGCCGGCAAGCTTGGTACGCGCGTCGATGCGTCTCAACAGATCCGACATGTCTTCCTCGAATGGTCGCGGCCCCGGATGCGGGCCACTTGGCTTGGCCTGCCATCTACGGCAGGTACCGGGAAAACTTTAACGCCGCGATGGTTTAGTATTCCCACCCCATGTCGGTCTCGCCAGTCATGTCCCCCTCCCACAACGAGGATGAAGAGTTGCGGCAGGCGTTCGCCCTGTTCAGCGAAACATCCGAAATGCTCGCCGGCACCTACCTGGAACTCCAGGCCCAGGTCGCCCGGCTGACCAGCGAGCTGGCGGATGCCAACGGCGAGCTGGCGCGGCGCGAGCGTCTCTCCGCGCTGGGCGAGATGGCGGCCCAGGTCGCCCATCAGTTGCGCACGCCCCTGGCCACCGCGCTGCTGTATGCCGGCCACCTGGCCCGCCCCAGCATCGCCGATGCCGACCGCATGCGCTTCGCGGAGAAGACCCTGTCCCGCCTGCGCTATCTGGAGCGGTTGATCCAGGACATGCTGCTGTTCGTCAAGGGCGCGCGCTTGTCGGAGGAAGTCTTTCTCCTCGCCCCCCTGGTGGAAGAGCTGGCCCAGACCCTGGAACCCCACGCGACGGCGCGACACATCGCCCTGCGTCTCGACACCCCCGCCGCCGGCCTGATGCTCAAGGGCGATCGTCAAGCCATCTCCGGCGCCCTCATCAATCTGCTCGAAAACGCGCTGCAGGCCTGCGACCCCCATGGCCAGGTCGGCCTGTCCGTGGGCGGCGAGGGCAGCCCGTTCTGCGCCTTCCACGTGGAGGACAGCGGCGCCGGCATTCCCGAGGCGGCGCGCGAGCGCCTGTTCGAACCCTTCTTCACCACCCGCGGCGAGGGAAGCGGCCTGGGCCTGGCCATCGTCCGCCAGGTCGCCGAGGTTCATGGCGGCTGGGTCGAATGGTCCCAGAGAGCGGAAGGCGGCAGCCGCTTCAGTCTGTATCTGCCTTTTGCGTCATTGGATCGGCGCGATGGCTGAAACCCTGCCCGTTCTCGTGGTGGAGGACGACGACGACCTCAGGGAAGCCCTGACCGATACCCTGGAGTTGTCCGGCTATTCCGCCATTGCCACCGCCGACGCGGAACAGGCCCTGGCCTGGCTCGACAAGGGCAACCCCGGCCTGGTGCTGACCGATGTGCAGATGCCCGGCATGGATGGCCACGCCTTGTTGCGCACGCTCAAGGCCCGCCGTCCGGACCTGCCCGTGATCCTGATGACCGCCTATGGCCAGATCGATCGCGCCGTCCAGGCCATGCGCGATGGCGCGGTGGATTACCTGCCCAAGCCCTTCGAACCGGACCGATTGCTGGCCACGGTGGCACGATATTTCCGCCAGATGGGGGAAGCGCCCGCGTCGGGGCTGGTGGCGGAAGATCCGACCAGCCGCGCCCTGCAGGACCTGGCCCGGCGCGTGGCGGCCAGCGAGGCCAGCGTGTTGCTGACCGGGGAATCCGGCGTCGGCAAGGAGGTCTTCGCCCGCTACATCCATCGGCACTCCGCCCGCCACAAGGGGCCATTCGTGGCGGTGAACTGTGCCGCCATCCCGGAGAACCTGCTGGAATCCGTCCTTTTCGGCCATGAGAAGGGCGCATTCACCGGCGCCTGCGCCGCCCAGCCGGGAAAATTCGAACAGGCCAATGGCGGCATCCTCCTGCTGGACGAGATCTCCGAACTGCCGCTCAACCTGCAGGCCAAACTCCTGCGGGTATTGCAGGAACGCGAGGTGGAACGGGTCGGCGGGCGCAACGCGGTCCCCCTGGACGCGCGGGTGATCGCCGCCACGAACCGCGACCTGGCCGCCTGGGTGCGGGAAGGCAAGTTTCGCGAGGACCTGTATTACCGGCTCAATGTTTTCCCCCTGGAAATTCCGCCCTTGCGAGAGCGCCCCGCCGACATCCCCGCCCTCGCCCGCCACTTTCTCAAACGCTCCGAACAGCTTGTGGGAAGGGGCGGCTTCTCCTTATCCGGCGCGGCATTGGCCGAATTGACGGGGTATGGTTGGCCCGGTAACATCCGCGAGCTAGGAAACGTGATCCAGCGCGCGATGATTCTCGCCACCGACGCTGAGATCGGGCCCGACCATCTCATGCTGCCCAGGTCCACGACCAGGGCGCTGCCGGTGGCGGCCAGGGAAACGGGGTTGCCGGGTGATGTGGGCCTCAAGGATGTGGAGCGGGAAACCATCCTGGGCACCTTGAAACGCATGGATGGCTCGAGGCGCAGGACGGCGGAAGCGCTCGACATGAGCGAACGCACCTTGCGCCACAAGCTCAAGCGGTATCGTGAAGCGGGCTTTCTGGATGGAGATGACCTCCTATAATCAGTTGCAGGAGGCAGTGCGATGAGCAATATCGATCAGATGGTTAACCAGCTTCGCGCCGTGGCGGCGCAAGCCTCCGCCACGTCCGCGCCCCAGGAAGCGGGGAGCCAGGATTTCGCCGCCATGCTCAAGTCCGCCGTGGACGAGGTCAACAGCGCCCAACTGGACGCCAAGCAGTTGTCGCGTCAGTTCGAGGCCGGCGACCCTGATGTCAACCTTCAGGACGTGGTCCTCTCCCTGCAGAAGGCCAGCCTATCCTTCCAGACCATGGTTCAGGTTCGCAACAAACTGGTTTCCGCCTACCAGGAAATCATGAACATGCAGGTCTGATCAGGCACGGTTGACGGATGGCCCTGCAACCCCAGCAGCTTCTTTCCAACTTCGCCCACCGCTTCAACGAGCTTCCCGCCGCCCGGAAGATGGGGCTGGCGGCGACGCTGGCGGCGTCCATCGCGCTGGTCGTGGGCTTGTTCCTGTGGTCCAGCGCGCCGGATTACCGGGTATTGTTCTCAAATCTCTCCGACCGGGACGCGGGCTCGGTCACGGCCACGCTCCAGCAACTCAACGTACCCTACAAGACCGAGGGGGCGGGGACCCTGCTGGTTCCCGCCGGGCAGGTTTACGACCTGCGTTTCAAGCTGGCCGCCCAGGGACTGCCCAAGGGGGGCGGGGTCGGCTTCGAGCTGATGGATTCGCCCAAGCTGGGCATGACCCAGTTCCAGGAACAGCTCGCCTTCCAGCGGGGCCTGGAAGGCGAGCTGGCGCGCACCATCCAGTCGCTTTCACCCGTCGAGTCCGCACGGGTGCATCTGGCCATTCCCAAACCCTCGGTATTCATCCGCGACAAGCAGACCCCAACCGCGTCGGTGCTGGTGAATCTGCATCCGGGCCGGGCCCTGGACCCTGGCCAGGTCCAGTCCATCGTGCACCTGGTATCGAGCAGCGTGCCGGAACTCTCACCCAGCAGCGTGACGGTGGTCGACCAGTCCGGCAACCTGTTCACGGCCAAATCCGACAGCCAATCCATGCGCGGCCTCAATTCCAGCCAGCTGGACTACATCCGCCAGATGGAGACCTACTATGCCCAGCGCATCGAATCCATCGTGGCGCCCATCGTCGGCAACGGCAACGTCAAGGCCGAGGTCCGCGCCGACCTGGATTTTTCCGAGACCGAAGCCACAAGCGAAACCTACAAGCCCAATCCCACGCCGGATGTCCAGGCCATACGCAGCCAACAGTCCATGGAGGACAGCGGCACGGGCGCTGGCGGCCAGGCCCAGGGCGTGCCCGGGGCGCTGAGCAACCAGCCCCCCGGACCCGCCAGCGCGCCCTTCAACGCACCCCAGGGCGCCAATGCCGGGCCTGGCGCCGGTCCCAAGGCCGGTCCCAATGCCGAGACCGATGCGCGCGCCGCCGGGCAAGGCGCCGTGGCGGCGGGGCCCAGCCGCAAGGAAAGCACGGTGAATTTCGAGCTCGACAAGACCATCCGTCATGTCAAGGAGCCCCTCGGCCGTATCAAGCGCCTGTCGGTGGCCGTGGTGGTCAACTACAAGGCGGCGACCCCCGACGCCGAAGGCCAGCCGGGCAAGCCCATGCCCCTGCCGCCCCAGGAACTGACCCAGATCAACAACCTGGTCAAGGAAGCCATGGGCTTCAGCCAGGACAGGGGCGACACGGTCAACGTGGTGAACGCCGCCTTCACGGAAAGCAAGGCGGAGCTCGACATCCCCGTCTGGAAGGACCCGGACAACGTGTCCATGGCGAAATCCCTGCTGAAGAACCTGATCATTTTCGGCCTGGCTTTCTATCTGGTATTCGGGGTTCTGCGCCCCCTGCTGCGTGACCTGGTCAAACCACCGGAAACCGCCCCCCAAGCCGGCGCGACGGGCGCCATGTATCAGGGCGAGGCCGGCGCCGGCAACCGCGCCGTCCCGGCGGAGGCCTACACGGACACCCTGGGCAAGGTCAAGGAATTCACCAAATCCAATCCCAAGGTGACGGCCGACATCGTCAAGGAATGGATGGGCAAGGAATGAGCGACACCAGCGTCAACGAGTGCGCCATCCTGATGCTCGCGCTGGGCCACGAGGAAGCCGCCGAGGTGTTCAAGTACCTGGGTCCCAAGGAAGTCCAGAAGCTGGGCGTGGCCATGACCAACATCGGCAACGTCAGCCGCGAGCAGATCGACACCGTCCTGAGGTCGTTCATCGATGAAACCGAGGGCCGGGTCAGCCTGGGCGATTCGGACGAGTACATCCGCTCCGTCCTCAAGAAAGCGCTGGGGGACGACAAGGCCGCCCATCTCATCGACCGCATCCTGCAAGGCAATGAAAGCGCGGGCATCGAGAGCCTGAAATGGCTGGATTCCGCCAGCGTGGCGGAAATGATCCGCAACGAGCACCCCCAGATCATCGCCACCATCATGGTGCATCTGGAGCGGGACCATGCCAGCGAAATCCTGAACATGCTGCCGGAGCGCCTGCGCAACGATGTCATGGTGCGCATCGCCACCCTGGAAGGGGTGCAGCCCATGGCCATGCGGGAACTCAACGAAGTCCTCACCCAGTTGCTGTCGGGCGGCGAAGTCACCAAGAAAAGCTCCCTGGGCGGCGTCAAGGCGGCGGCGGACATCCTCAACTACATGGGCGGGGCCATCGAGGCCTCGGTGCTGGCCAACATCCGCGAACACGATGCCGAGCTGGCCCAGAAGATCCAGGACCAGATGTTCACCTTCGACAACATCCTGGATCTGGATGACCGTTCCGTGCAGTTGCTGCTGAGGGAGGTCCAGTCCGAGACCCTGATCATCGCCCTCAAGGGCACCTCCCAGGAACTCAAGGACCTCATCTTCAAGAACATGTCCAGCCGGGCCGCCGAGGCGCTCAAGGAAGACCTGGACGCCAAGGGCCCGGTCCGGCTGTCGGAGGTGGAGGCCGAGCAGAAGGAAATCCTCAAGATCGTGCGCAAACTGGTCGACGAGGGACAGATCGTCCTCGGCGGCAAGGGTGGCGAGGAAGGCCTGGTGGAATAGGCCATGGGGCGGATTCCCATGCCCGCGGCGCGGGGCTGACCCATGTCCAGGGTCATCCCCAAGGAACAATTGACGGCATACCAGCGCTGGGAACTGGCGGCCTTCGAGGACGCCGCCTCGGCCGATGGCCGCCGCCACCCCGCCCCCGCCGACCCCGGCCTCGCGGACGACGGGTCGAAGGTCGTCCTGCCCACCGCCCAGGAAGTGGAGGAACTGCACCAGGCCGCCTGGCGCGAAGGCCACGACCTGGGCCAGGAGGAAGGCCGCAAGGCCGGCTTCGAGGCGGGACTGCGGGAGGGGGAAGAGCAGGTGCGCCTGCTGCACGCCCTGGTGGACACCCTGGAAGCGGGCCGCCTGCGCCAGGACGAGGAGGTGGCGCGGGAAGTCCTGGCCCTGGCGCTGACCGTGGCCCAGCAGGTGGTACGCAAGGCCATCCAGATCAAACCCGATCTGGTCCTGGGGGCCATACGCGAAGCCCTGCTTTCCCTGCCTGTTCTCAACGGCCACCACAAGATCGTCGCCCACCCGGACCATGTGGAACTGGTGCGGGAATGGCTGGCCCAGGAACACGGCCACCTGTCCTGGAAGGTGGTCTCCGACCCCCAGCTCGAGCCCGGCGGCTTTCGCCTGGAAAGCACCTACAGCGAAATGGATGGCAGCCTGCGGGCCCGCTGGCGGGAGATCACCGAATGCCTGGGCGTTGACGACGACTCATGGTTGAGCTGACGCCAACCGAACCGCTGCTCGCCTATCTCCGCGACTGCCAGGAAGCCGTATGCCAGATCACGCCCTGGCGCGCGACCGGCCGCCTCACCCGGGTCGCCGGATTGATCATGGAGGCCTCCGGGCTCAAGCTGGCCACCGGTGTTTCCTGCCGCGTGGCCATGACCGGCGGGCAGCAGGTGGACGCCGAGGTGGTCGGCTTCTCCGGTGAACGCCTGTTTCTCATGCCTTCCACCGATGTCTATGGCCTCGGCCCCGGGGCCACGGTGGAAATGGCGGCCGTCTGCGGGTTTGAACCGCCCCGCATCAACAGGCCCTATTACCGCCGACGCCGCATCGAGGATCGCATTCGGCAGGTCGCCGTCGGACCCGAGTTGCTTGGCCGCGTGATCGATGGCGCCGGCCGCCCGCTTGATCGTTTGGGCGTGCTGGAAACCTCGCGTCGGGCGCCGCTCCATTCCCGGCCCTTCAATCCCATGGAACGGGAACCCATCAAGGACGTGCTGGACGTGGGCGTGCGCGCCATCAATGCCCTGCTCACCGTGGGGCGCGGCCAGCGCATGGGCCTGTTCGCCGGCAGCGGGGTCGGCAAATCCATGTTGCTGGGCATGATGGCCCGTTATACCGCGGCCGATGTGGTGGTGGTCGGCCTGATCGGCGAACGGGGCCGCGAGGTCAAGGACTTCATCGAGAACATCCTGGGCGAGGAAGGCCTGAAGCGCGCCGCCGTGGTCGCCGCCCCGGCCGACTCGCCGCCCTTGTTGCGCCTGCACGGCGCCGCCTATGCCACCTCCATCGCCGAGCATTTCCGCGACCAGGGGCTGCACGTGCTGTTGATCATGGACTCCCTCACCCGCTTCGCCCAGGCCCAGCGCGAAATCGCCCTGGCCGTGGGGGAGCCGCCCGCCACCAAGGGCTACCCCCCCTCGGTGTTCGCCAAGCTGCCGCAACTGGTGGAACGGGCCGGCAACGGCCGCCAGGGCGGCGGTTCCATCACGGCCTTCTATACCGTGCTCATGGAGGGGGACGACCAGCAGGATCCGGTGGCGGATGCCGCCCGGGCCATCCTGGACGGGCACATCGTGTTATCGCGGCAACTGGCGGACCAGGGCCATTACCCGGCCATCGACATCGAGGCTTCCGTGTCGCGCGCCATCACCGAACTGCTGCCCAGGGAAAACCTGGAGCAGGTGCGCCGCTTCCGGGCCTTGTATGCCCGCTACCAGCGCAGCCGCGACCTGATCACCATCGGCGCCTATGCGCGGGGCAACGACCCCCAGCTCGACGAGGCCATCGGCCTGTATCCGCAAATGGAGAAATTCCTGGTGCAGGACTTCCTGGACAAGGAGAACTACCCGGCCAGCCGGGAACAGCTCACGACCCTGCTGTCCGCATGAGAAGGTTGGCGGCCTGAACCCGGCCCCCCGGAAAGCCAAATGCAGGCACGGGACCGGCTACGGAACCCAGGCGCCGTCGCCGGCGCCAGACGGCAGCCTCAGTTTTCGTGGGATTTCTTGGCCAGCTTCGCCCAGAGGAACAAGCCCATGGCGATGATGAAGCCAATGGTGAACAGGCTGAGTAGGCCGATGGGGGAGTTGAACAACAAACTCATGACTGCGTCCATGTGCGTGCTCCTGTCGTTGCCCCGTCAGGGGTGCGTTGAGTGATTCGTTTCCACCGCCGTCAGCTCCGTCATGCCGGAGAAGGGCGCCATCCATTGACCGGTAATCCTCCAGGCCCGGTCTTGCGCCTCGAGAACCAGAATGCGCTTGCCGTTGCCCACATCCGGCAGGCTCGCGCCGTAGGAATCACCGCCTGATCGCGCCAGGACGAGGGCGACGTCCCGGCTCTCCCGGGTGGGGTGAATGATCGTCAGCGCCACCCGTTCCGGGGGCGTTGACAGTCGGCCTTTCAGGCTGACCTCCAGCCTGCCGTTGTCCGCGGCCATGCGGGCGACGAGGCCCAGCTCGGCCGCCAGCGTGTCGGCCGCGGTGGTCTTCTCGACCAGCGCGAAACCTTCCTTGCGATATTCGGCCCGGACCAGGCTGTCCGGTTCGTGGGCGGCGATGAAGTAGGTGGTGAAGCCGGCGATCACGGCGGTGGCCGGCAGGCCGGCGATCAGCCAGACCATCGGTTCCTTCCACCAGGGTCGTTCGGTCTGGGGATCGAGCGCCATCATTTCACCACCCTATTTCAGGAAACTGGATTTGGCTTCGCGCACGATGCTGGCATCATCCTCGGCCTTGATCGTGAATATCACCGGCTGGCTCGGCCGCTTCAGGATCATGCGGTCGGCGCTCAGCACCACGTTGAGGTTGACCGTACCCAGGGCGGGAATCTCCACGCGATCGCCCGTGACCACCCGCAATCCGTCGATGCCACTGGCCGCGATGCTGTAGCGATGGGGCTGGCCGTCCATGTTGATGATGCGCAACTGGTAGAGGTTCTCGATCTGGCCGTTGGCCGCCTCGCGCGACAGGGTCAGCCGGTCGCGCAGGATGTCCGCGCGCATCGGGATGCGCATCGCCAGGGTATAGAAGAAGGCGATGGTGATGACGCCGACCACCGCGATATAGAACAGGGTGCGGGGACGGAACACATGTTTGGGAATGTCCTTGTCCGGGTATTGCCCGTCGATGGCATTCTGGGTGGAGTAGCGGATCAGCCCCTTCGGGTAGCCCATCTTGTCCATGACCTGGTCGCAGGCGTCGATGCAGGCGGCGCAACCGATGCACATGTACTGCAGGCCGTTGCGGATATCGATGCCGGTGGGACAGACCTGCACGCAGATGCCGCAGTCGACGCAATCCCCCAGCCCCAGCGCCTTGTGATCGGCCGTCTTCTTGCGCGCGCCGCGCGATTCGCCGCGCTTGTAGTCATAGGTGATGATCAGGGTGTCCGTGTCGAACATCACGCTCTGGAAGCGGGCGTAGGGGCACATGTACTTGCACACCTGCTCGCGCATGAAGCCGGCGAACCCCCAGGTGGCGAAGGCATAGAAGAGGATCCAGAAGGTTTCCCAGGGGCCGAAGGAGAACTTCAGCATTTCCTGCCAGAGCACCGTGGCCGGGGTGAAATAGGCCACGAAAGTGAACCCCGTCCACAGCGACAGCAAGACCCAGACCACATGCTTGCCACCCCGGCGGAGGATCTTCTGCCCGTTCCAGGGCATCTCGTTGAGCTTCTTCTGCTGCCTGTAGTCGCCCTCCAGCCAGTTCTCGATCCACATGAACAGTTCCGTGTAGACCGTCTGCGGGCAGGCATAGCCGCACCAGAGACGCCCGGCGATGGCGGTGAACAGGAACAGGCCCAGGGCCGAGAGGATCAGTACGACCGCGAACCAGATGAAGTCCTGGGGCCAGAACACCCAGTCGAACAGGAAGAACTTGCGCGCGCCCAGGTCGAACAGCACCGCCTGGCGATCGTTCCAGGTGACCCAGGGCAGCCCGTAGAAAATCAGCTGGGTGAAGACCACCAGCGCCACGCGCCAGTAATTGAAAACGCCGCTTACCGCGCGTGGATAGATCTTCTCGTGGACGGCATACAGCGATTGCTCCGCCTCGCCCCCGGCATTCTTGATGATGGGGATGTCCACAGGCTTGTGTTCGGACACGACATACCTCTCTTAGCTGAAAACCACCGGGCGTCCCCGGTTGTTCCTATCCCGGCGCCACGTTGCAGCGCGGACGGAGCCCATACCGGGCGCATTCCGTTCCGGAAGCCAGCCCACTCCAGGAAGTCGGGCTGGCTTCCGGGGCCGACCGGCGGGTCAGCCCCGGAACCGCGGGCGCCTAGTCGGCGGCCGGCGCGGCAGCCTCGGCCGATGCGGCCTCAACCGGCGCAGCGGGCTTGACTCCGCCGCCCAGGCCCCAGACATAGGCGCTCAGAAGATGCACCTTGGCCTCGCCCAGGGCGTCCAGCTGAGCGGGCATGCCACCCTTGCGGCCCTTGACGATGCTTTCGGTGATCGCTTCCACGCTGCCACCGTATTGCCACGCGTCGTCAACCAGGTTGGGGAAGCCGGCGGCGTTGTTGCCCTTGCCATCCTCGCCGTGGCAGCCCGCGCAGGCGGCGTACTTTTCCTTGCCCGCGGCGGCCAGGGCCGCATCGTGGGGCTTGCCGCCCAGGGACAACACATAGTTGGCCACCTCCCTGGCGCCCTGCTCGTCGCCCGCCATGCCGCCGGGCATCTCGCCGATGCGGCCGTTGGCGATGCTGGACTTCACGTCGTCGGGGGTGCCGCCGAACAGCCAGAGATTGTCGGCCAGGTTGGGGAAGCCCTTGCCGCCCTGGCCACCGGAGCCATGGCACTGGGAACAGTACGTCATGAACAGGTTCTGGCCCATCTCCCTGGCCTTCGGGTCGGCGGCGACCGCCATCAGGTCCTGGGACTTGAACGGGGCCATGACCTTCTCGAACTCGGCGTCCACCGCATCCTTGTCGTCCTTCCACTCCTGGTAGGAACTCCAGCCCAGCGTGCCGGCGTACTTGCCGAAACCGGGATAGAGCACGAGATAGACGATGCCGAAGACGATCAGGGCGTAGAACATCCACATCCACCAGCGGGGCAGCGGATTGTTGAGTTCCTGCAGGTCGCCGTCCCAGGTCGGCGCCATGACTTCGGCCTGTTCGCCCTCGGCGAGCTTCTTGGTGGTCTGGCTCTTGAGCAGCCAGAGGGAAAAGACGATGCCAATGACGGTGAGCGCGGCAATGTAGTAATGCCAGAACTCACTCAAGAAATCAGATCCTGCGAAATCGGTCATTTTGAATGTCTCCTAGTCGGTGAGGCGTTTGCCGGCATCACGGCCATCGTCCGCATCCTCCCGGAACGGGAGGTTGGCGGCGTCCTCGAACTTGCTCTTGTTCTCGCGGTGGAAGGCCCACCAGATGATGGCGACGAACAGGACGAAGAACAGGACGGTCACGATGGAACCGAGGATGCCGACGTCCATGTCACTTGGCCTTCGGGGCGGAAGTGCCCAGCACTTGCAGGTAGGCGATGATCGCGTCCATTTCCGTCTTGCCTTCCAGCATGGCGGGGGCCTCGGCGATCTCCTGCTCGGTGTAGCCATGACCGACGATATTCAGGGTCTTCATCTTGGCCTGGATCTCGGACGCGTCCGCCGGCGTGTCGGCCAGCCAGGGGTAGGCCGGCATGTTGGACTCGGGCACCACGTCACGGGGATTCATCATGTGGGTGTAGTGCCAGTCATCGGAATACCGTCCTCCGACGCGATGCAGGTCCGGGCCGGTGCGCTTGGAACCCCACAGGAACGGACGGTCATAAATGAACTCGCCCGCCACCGAGAAGTGGCCATAGCGTTCCGTTTCGGCGCGGAACGGGCGCACCATCTGGGAGTGGCAGCCGACGCAACCCTCGCGGATATAGATGTCGCGGCCGGTCAGTTGCAGCGCGTTGTAGGGCTTGAGCCCCTCCACGGGCTGGGTGGTGGACTTCTGGAAGAACAGCGGCACGATCTGGACCAGACCGCCGACGGACACGACCAGGAAGGTCAGGACCATCAGCCAGCCGATGTTCTTTTCAAGAGCCTTGTGCGAAAACATAGCTTGTCTCCTTGTCCGTTAAGCCGCGACGGCTTCGGGGATACGGGCGTCGTTGACGGCCTTGCCCGCGGCGACGGTCTTCCACACGTTGTAAGCCATCAGCAGCATGCCGGCGAAGAACATGGTGCCGCCGATCAGGCGAATCGTGTAGAAGGGGTACATGGCGGCCACGGACTGGGCGAAGCTGTAGGTCAGCGTGCCGTCCGCGTTGGTGGCGCGCCACATCAGGCCCTGCGCCACGCCGGCGATCCACAGGGAAGCGATGTACAGCACCACGCCGATGGTGGACCACCAGAAGTGCACGTTGATCAGCTTCACGCTGTACATCTCCTCGCGGCCGAACAGGCGCGGAATGAGGTGGTACAGGGAGCCGATGGAGATCATCGCCACCCAGCCCAGGGCGCCGGAGTGCACGTGACCGATGGTCCACTCGGTGTAGTGGGACAGGGCGTTCACGGTCTTCACCGACATCATCGGTCCCTCGAAGGTGGACATGCCGTAGAAGGACATGGCGGTGATCAGGAACTTCAGGATCGGATCGGTGCGCAGCTTATGCCAGGCGCCGGACAGGGTCATGATGCCGTTCATCATGCCGCCCCAGGAGGGCGCCAGCAGCATCAGGGAAAACACCATCCCCAGGGACTGGGCCCAGTCGGGCAGCGCGGTGTACATGAGGTGATGCGGGCCGGCCCACATGTAGATGAAGTTCAGGGCCCAGAAGTGCACGATGGACAGGCGGTAGGAGAAGATCGGGCGGCCGGCCTGCTTGGGAATGAAGTAATACATCATGCCCAGGAAGGCGGTGGTCAGGAAGAAGCCGACCGCGTTGTGGCCATACCACCACTGCACCATGGCGTCGTGCACCCCGGAATAGGCGGAGTAGGACTTCATCCAGCCGCCGCCGGACAGGGCGATGGGCAACTCGATGTTGTTGACCACGTGCAGCAGGGCGATGGTGACGATGTAGGCGCCGAAGAACCAGTTGGCCACGTAGATATGCTTGGTCTTGCGCATCACGATGGTGCCGAAGAACAGCACGGCGTAGGCCACCCACACCACGGTGATGAGAATGTCGATGGGCCATTCCAGCTCGGCATATTCCTTCGAGGATGTGAATCCCAGCGGCAGCGTGACCGCCGCCAGCAGGATGATCAGCTGCCATCCCCAGAACACGAAACCGGCCAGGCCATCGGACAACAGGCGGGTCTGGCAGGTGCGCTGCACGACATAGAGGGAGGTGGCGAACAGCGCGGAACCGCCGAAGGCGAAAATCACCGCGTTGGTATGCAGCGGACGCAGGCGTCCGTATGAAAGGTAGGGAGCCAGGGGTCCCAGAGCTTCGGTTAACGTCGGCCAGATGAGCTGAGCGGCAATGATGACGCCCACCAGCATCCCGACAATTCCCCATACGACCGTCATGATGGCGAACTGGCGGACGACCTTGTAGTTGTATGTTGCTTCCATACGGGTCTCCTTGAGCATTTCAGGCTGGGTCTAAAAAATGAATGCCGTATAAACGACATCGAAATCCTAAATAGGCGCTTGACTTATGTCAATCGTCGCCATTATTTGTTTTTGTGTTTTCGCGTAGGTTTTCGGGTGGCGCGGGATATTCGTCGTCCATCAGAATGCGATGCGCCGGGCCCTCCATATCCTCGAACTGCCCGCTCTTGACCGCCCAGAGGAAAACCACGGCGATCGCCGCGACAAAAACCAGACTCAGGGGTATCAAAAGATAGAGTATGTCCATTGATTCACTTTATGCGTGCTTCGATGGTATGGTCCAACAAGGCCGAGACACAATCAAAATTCCTTATGTCGCCGCCTTGCGCCGGTTCCTTATGTCGCCGCCTTGCGCCGGTTCCTTATGCCGGCTCCTTGCGCCGGTTCCTTGCGCCGGTTCCTTGCGCCGGTTCCTTGCGCCGGTTCCTTGCGCCGGCTCCTTGCGCCGGTCCCTTATGCCGGCTCCTTGTGCCGACCCCCGATGCCGCCCCGCCCAGGGCGGGCTCACGCCTTGCTGATACGCGACAGGCGCATGGCATTGAGCACCACCAGCAGGGACGATAGCGACATGCCGATGCCGGCCATCCAGGGCGTGACGTAGCCCATGGCGGCGGCCGGGATGGCCAGGGCGTTATAGAGCGCGGACCAGCCCAGGTTCTGCCTGATGACGATCTGGGCGCGGCGCGCCAGGCGGACGCCGTCGGCCAGGCGGCCGATCTCGCTGGACAGGAGCACCATGTCCGCCGCCGCCTGGGCCGCCTCAGCGCCCTGGTCCACGGCGATGGAGACCTGGGCCTGGGCCAGCACGGGCGCGTCGTTCACCCCGTCCCCGGTCATGGCCACGATGGCGCCGCGCCGCTGTAACGCCCGCACGGCGGCGAGCTTGTCTTCCGGCAACATGGCGCCCTGGGCGTCGGCGATGCCCAATTCGGCCGCCAGCGCCGCGACGTTTTCGCGCCGGTCCCCGGAATAGAGATGCAGGGTGACGCCCAGCGCCTTGAGATCGGCGATGAGTTGCCGCGCCTGGGGTCGCGTGGCGTCGCCCAGGGCAAACCAGGCCAGCACGCCCTCCGCGTCGGCCAATCCGACCACGGTCACGCCATGGGGGAAGCGTCCCGGCTCGGGGGCGCCATTGATGAATTCCGGCGCGCCCAGGCGATAAATCCGCCCCGCGACCCGGCCTTCCACGCCGCGTCCCGGGACATAGCTCAACTGCTCGGCGTCCAGCGCGCCCTCCTGTTCCGCATCGCGCAGCGCCGCCGCCACCGGGTGGGTGGCGCCCCGCTCCAGGGCGCGGGCGATGGCCAGGGCCCTCTCCTGGCCGCCGCGCAGGACTTCCGCGTCCAGCAACTTGAATTCCCCGGTGGTCAGGGTGCCGGTCTTGTCGAACACGAAGTCCGTGGCATGGGCCAGGGTTTCCAGGGCATGGCCGCGGGTGGACAGCAAACCCAGGCGGGTGAGCCGCCCCAGGGCGGCGGTGAGCGCCGCGGGCGTGGCCAGTGACAGGGCGCAGGGGCAGGACACCACCAGCACGGAAACCGTGATCCAGAATGCCCGTGAGGGATCGACGACATACCAGATCCCCGCCACGGCCACGGCCACGGCCAGCAGCGCGAAGACGAACCAGGCCGCCACCTTGTCGGCCACTTGGGCCATCCTGGGCTTTTCCGCCAGCGCCCGATCCAGCAGGCGGACGATGCCGGACAGCACCGTATCCGAGCCCACCTTTTCCACCTTCACCACCAGCGGGCTTTCCAGGTTGATGGTGCCGCCGATCACCAGGCTCGCGGGATGTTTGGCGACGGGATGGGACTCGCCGGTGAGCAGGGATTCGTCCACGCTGGAACGCCCCTCCGCCACCGAACCGTCGGCCGGGAAGCTCTCCCCCGGCCCCACCAGGACGTGGTCGCCGGGTGTCAGCTTGACCGCCGCCACCGTCTCATCCTGGCGGCTGTCCGGATAACCCGGCAACAGCAAGGCCGCGGCGGGGATCAGCTTGACCAGGCTTTCCGCCGCCTCGGCCGAACGCTTGCGGGCGTTCATCTCCAGGAAGCGGCCGGTGAGCAGGAAGAACACGAACATGGTCACCGAGTCGAAATACACCTCCTCGCTGCCGACCAGGGTGCCGTACACGCTGGCGGCGAAGGCGGCGCCCACGCCCAGGGCCACCGGCACGTCCATGCCGGCACGCTTGAGCTTGAGATCGCGCCAGGCGCCCTGGAAGAACGGCAGGGCGGAATAGAACACCACCGGCGTGGTCAGCAACATGCTGGCGAAGCGCATGAGCGCCTCGATGTCGCGCGACATGGTGTCTTCGTGGGCCAGGTAGGTGGGCACGGCGTACATCATGACCTGCATCATGCCCAGGCCGGCGATGGCCAGGCGGCGGATGGCGGTGTTGCGCTCCTTGCGGAACAGTTCCTCCTGCCGGCTGGTGTCGAACGGGTAGGCGTGATAGCCGATGTCGGCGATGCTCTTCAGGATGTCGGACAGATGGATGCGGCTGTCGTCCCAGCGCACCCGGGCCCGCCGGGTGGAGAAATTGATGTCCGCCGCCAGCACCCCGGGCAACTGGTGCAGGTGACGCTCGTTCAGCCAGACGCAGGCGGCGCAGACGATGCCCTCCAGGATCAGGCTGGCCTCGCGCGCGTCGCCCTCGCTCTTGACGAAGCTCGCCTGCACTTCGGGCAGGTCGTAGAGCTGGAGGTTCTTCAGTTCCTCCAGGGCCGCTTCCGGCGTCTTCGGCAGATCGGTGCGCAGCCGGTAATAGTCGGCGTTGCCGGAATCGATGATGGTCTGGGCCACCGCCTCGCAGCCCAGGCAGCAGGCGGCTTTCGATTCACCCTGGTAGACGATGCGGTAATGGCTGCCGGCGGGCACCGGCTCGCCGCAATGGAAGCAGCGCTGGGAGTCTTGGCTTTCGGACATGGGGCGGGATTCTACCCGGCCCCGCCAACTTGATCCCGAGCAAGAAAATTGGCCAATTCCGCGAACTCGGCCACCGAGAGCGTCTCCCCGCGCCGGCCCGGATCGATGCCCAAGGACGCGAAGACCGCCTCGTCGGCCAGGCCCTTGAGCGTGTTGCGCAGGGTCTTGCGCCGCTGGCCGAAGGCGCGCGCCACCACTTCGGCGAACACGGCGTGATCCAGGTAGGGCACCGCCTCCGGCGCCAGCGGCACCAGCCGGACAATGGCCGAATCCACCTTGGGCGGCGGCCGGAAGGCGCCGGGCGGCACCGTGAACAGCTTGCCCACGCGGAAGCGGGCCTGGAGCATCACCGAGAGGCGGCCGTAATCCGGCGTCGCCGGCGCGGCGGCCATGCGGTCCACCACCTCTTTTTGCAGCATGAACACCATGTCCCGGATCCGCGGCGCGGATTCGGCCAGGTGGAACAGCAGGGGCGAGGAAATGTTGTAGGGCAGGTTGCCCACCACGCGCAGGTCCGGCCCCAAGTCGCCGAACGGAAAGCCCAGGGCGTCGGCCCGGTGGATGGTCAACCGGTCCGGCGGGAATTCCGCCTCCAGGCGCGCCACCATGTCCCGGTCCAGCTCCACCACGTCCAGATGTTCCAGCACGTCGAGCAGCGGCCGGGTCAGGGCGCCGGGCCCGGGACCGATCTCCACCATGCGCTCCCCGGCGGCGGGGCGGATGGCGGCGACGATGCGCTGGATGTAATGCTGGTCCACCAGGAAGTGCTGGCCGAGGGCCTTCTTGGCCTGGGGCAGGTTCTGGTTCATGGGGCCGCCCGGTGCCGGGTCATGGTCCAGGCGGTATCCAGCGCCACCCGCAGGCTGCCCGCATCGATGCGGCCGGTGCCGGCCAGGTCCAGGGCCGTGCCGTGGTCCACCGAGGTGCGGATGATGGGCAGGCCCAGGGTGATGTTCACGCCCGCGCCGAAACTGGCGTGCTTCAGCACCGGCAGGCCCTGGTCGTGATACATGGCCAGCACCGCGTCGGCGGCGTCCAGGTTCTTGCGCTGGAACAGGGTATCGGCGGGCAACGGCCCCACCAGGTCCATGCCTTCGCCGCGCAGGGCGGCGAGCACCGGCTCGATCACCTCGATCTCCTCGCGGCCCAGGTGTCCGCCCTCGCCGGCATGGGGATTCAGGCCCGCCACCAGGATACGCGGCGCGGCCAGGCCGAAATCCCGCCGCAGGGCGGCATGCAGGATGCGCAGGGTCTGGACCAGGCCGTCCGGGGTGATCGCGTCCGCCACCGCCCGCAGGGGCAGATGGGTCGTGGCCAGGGCCACCCGCATGCCGCCGCCGGCCAGCATCATCACCACCCGGGGCGTGCCGGTCAGTTCGGCCAGGTATTCGGTGTGGCCGGTGAAGGCCACGCCCGCTTCGTTGATCACCCCCTTGTGCACCGGCCCGGTCACCAGCCCGGCGAATTCCCCGCTCTGGCAGCCCGCCACCGCCCGGCCCAGGGTTTCCAGCACATAGCGGCCATTGGCCGGATCCAGCCTGCCCGGTTCGACGGGCGCGGCCACCGGCAGGGACAGCAGGCTGACCGGGGCGTCGTCCCCCGGCGCGAAGTCGGGCACGGCGAAGGTCAGGCCGAGGCGGCAGGCCCGGGCCGCCAGCACGTCCCGGTCCGCCAGGATGACGATGCGCCCGGCGGGCGGCGCCTGGGCCAGCAGCACGCACAGGTCGGGGCCGATGCCGGCCGGCTCGCCGGCGGTCAGGATCAGGGGAGAGGTATCAGACATGGCGGGAAATAAAAAAGGGGGTGGCATTGTGCCACCCCCGCGCCGTGTCGGCTGTTCAGACGGACGTCAGTCCCGCTCGCCCATGAAGGCCATGAGCAGTTGCAGCAGGTTGACGAAGATGTTGTAGATGTCCAGGTAGATGGCCAGGGTCGCCATGACATAGTTGGTTTCGCCGCCGTTCACCACCCGGCTCACGTCATAGAGCAGGAAGCCGGAGAACAGCAGGATGGCCACCGCCGACAGGGTCAGCGCCAGGGCCGGGATCTGGAAGAAGATGTTGGCCAGGCTGGCGAGGATCAGCAGGACGATGCCCACCATCAGGAATTTGCCCAGGAAGCTGAAATCCTTCTTGGTGGTGGTGGCGATGCCGGCCAGGGTCAGGAAGATGGCGCCGGTGCCGCCCGCCGCCAGACCGACGATTTCCGCGCCGTTGCGCAGATTCAGCGCCACTTGCAGGATCGGCCCCAGCATCACGCCCATGCCCCAGATGGCCATGGCCTGCCCGCGTTTCTCGGGCGGATAGATGTCCAACATGACAGCCTGGGAGAGCGGCACCAGGGCGGCCCCGAAAATGCCCTGCAGCAAGCGGTAGGCCACCATGTCGTTGATGCCCTGGGCCACCCCGCACAGGATCGAGGCCACGGTGAAGCCCGCCGCCGAAATGATGAAGATGCGCTTTCTCCCGAAACGCACCGCGAGCCAGCCCGCGGGCGCCGTCATGATGGCGGCGGCGACGATGTAGGAGGTGAGCACCCAGCTCACCTGGTCGAGCGTGGCCGAAAGCGAGCCCTGCATGTAGGGCAGCGCGACGTTGGCGATCGTCGTGTCGAGCGCTTGCATGATCGTCGCCATCATCACGCAGGCGGTGACGAGGATCCGCTCGGTGACCGTGGTTTCGATCGTGGCGCCGGTCATGGTGCGCGCCTAGTTCGCCGCCGTCTCGGCGGCTGTGGCGGTCTCGGCAGCCCGATGGCGGACCAGTAGTCGGCGGATCTCCTCGGCTTCGACCAACGACAGATACGACAGGTGCACCTCGGAATCGGTCGTCGCCGTCTCGATCCGAAGCTCCGCCACGCTCAGCAGTCGCGCAATGAACGGCTGGTTGATGTCGACCGACACGATGCGATCGAGCCGCACTCTGCGCGAACGCCGAGACAGCAGCCCGGTATCGATACGCAGTTCGGAGCCGGTGATCCGGAACCGCGTGCGCCACCACGAGGCGAACCCGGTCAGCAAGCCGAGTACGACGATGACGCCGGCGATCCCGGCGGCTCCGGAGACCCCC
>WBZT01000177.1_pt1 | contig 53839 bp, 52 predicted proteins | sample 5204241 | NCBI WGS metagenome assembly WBZT01 (sample SAMN12344358, study PRJNA552823) | activated sludge metagenome | biome: Activated sludge suspended growth; feature: Nitrification reactor; material: Wastewater; isolation source: activated sludge from nitrification reactor of wastewater... | reverse complement strand
CACTCTCGGGCCTCGCGCCCACAACTCCACAGGCACAACAACAGGTGTTTTCAATGGTGCCTGAGATGGGGGGCAGCGGGCCGGTGGAAAAGGCGGCTACCCACGGGAAACGTAACAGAGGCGCAAATTGATGATGGCATCACCGATCTCAAAGGTTTTGTCATCCCCTCCAGCAAACCGGAGCGAGATCCGCAAGCAGGCCGGACCCTTGCTCACGCTACTGGCCTGCCATCACTGGGGATCGGCCGGGGTCGAGGAGGTGGACCTGCTTCTAGAACGTGATGGCATCCTTTACCCTTATGGTACGAAGCTGACCCCAGCGGCATACACGCTGCATGGTCTCTGGCATCGCGGATGCCCCCCGTTTCAGTCTTCCTTCGGAACGCCGCACCGGCACCTATTGGCTCAAGCCGCGTAGTGGAATCCTCGCCAGCCCGATCATCTTTGGACCGGCGTGCCGGGATAGGACGATGGGAGTTTATGAGTTTGGAGCATGATGAGTAATATTTGGTGCATTGCATGCCGATTGTTATCATTTTTACGCATCATTGACTTTTGTTGCGCACTCCGAGCCGATGCCTGTCCAGATACCTGAGGCGATGAACGATTGGATTGGCGGGGCTTGGCTGGCGACCACCTATGGCTTAGAACTGGTCATGCCTCTCAAGGTCGTCAGCCGGATTGGGGGGCGGCGGGTGACGAAAGGCGTCGCGGGCGTCACGACGGAAACTTTCGTGGCGGCCATGCGGCCGGTCGCGACCTGGCGGGGTCACCTGACCTTTCACCTCAAGCATGAGGTTCCCCATCTGGAGCTGCTTTACCGATTATTCGAACAAATCGAGGGCAGTGAAGTCGCTGACTGGGTAGCAACCGAACCCACGGGCCAATACGCCCGCCGGGCGGGCTTCCTCTACGAATTCCTCACGGGTCGGCAACTGGACATCCGCGCCGCCGTCGGCGGCGGTTATGTCGATGCCATCGATAGTCATAAACTCGTGGCAGCCTCCCAGGGGCGGGAGGTACCTGAACGGCGATGGCGGGTTCGCAATAACCTGCCGGGTACCCGTGCTTTTTGCCCCGTGATCCACAAGACGCCGGAGGTTCTGAGCGCAATGGCCCTGGACGTGCCGGCGCTCCTGCATGACCTGGCGGTCGAATTTGGCGATGAGTTGCTCTTGCGCTCAGCGGTCTGGATGACGCTACGCGAAAGTAGGTCCAGTTTCGCCATCGAAGGCGAGGGCGATCGAGCCGGTCGCATTCAGCGTTTTGCGGATGTGCTGGCACGCCGCGCCGGCCAGGGTGACTGGCCTCTGGATGAAGCCGCGCTGGCCGGGTTGCAGGCCGAAATTCTGGGCCAGCGCACCTCCCTCGCCTCGTTCGGCATCCGCCAGTCACCCGTGTTCGTGGGGGAGGTGGTGCGCTTTCACCAGGTGGTCCATTACGTGGCGCCCCCGGCCGATGAGCTGGCTGCAATGTTAGAGGGTTTGCGCACCTTCCTGATGAGAACCCAAGGGCAATCGCCGGTGATGCGCAGTGCGGTGGCGGCTTTTGGCTTCGTCTATCTCCATCCTCTGGCCGACGGGAACGGCCGGCTGCACCGCTTCCTGATCAATGACCAACTGCGTAGGGATGGAGCGATCACGGCCCCGATGATTTTGCCCGTTTCCGCCACGATCATCCGTGATCCGGCCGAACGGCGGGCCTATGACGAGATCCTCGACGCAGTTTCCCGGCCGGTCATGAGCGCTCTGGCCGGTCGCTATGAGTTCGCCGCCCAGCCTAGCACCTATCCGGACGGCATCCATTCCAATTTCATTTGCCGGGGGGACGATATGGTCCGGCCGGTCTGGCGGATGCCGGATCTCAGTCGCCATGTCATCTACCTGGCGCAACTGCTCCAACACACCATTCGCGAGGACATGCGGGAAGAATCACGCTACCTGCGCAGCCATGGCTGGGCGCGACAGGCGATCAAGGAGATCATGGAGATGCCCGACCATCAGATCGACCGGATCATCCGGTCCGCGGAGGCCAATCAATGTCAACTATCTCGGGTGCTGGCCAAGGAAATCCCTGCGCTTGCCGAGGACGGTATCTGGGAGGCGATCCGCGAGGCCATCCAGGATGCCTTCCGGGAGGATCGTCCCGGTAGCTGAGATGCCGGTGGTCTTTATGGACGAACTCAGGACCGCATCCATCTCCGTTCGCATTCACAAATTCCCCCAAGCCCAACTGTTCCCCTATTCCATCAACGCCACGGCCTTGACCTGGGCATGGACCCGCTGACCGAGGGTTAGATCAGGTGAAAGAGTCCGTGTGGGCCATCCCGGCGGAACGGTGTTTTATCTGGGGTGGTGTCGATGAAGACGACCGCCCGCTCACGGAGGTTGAATTTCAGGATGGATTGGCGGTGGCTCTGCGCCAACGCCCCCGTACCACGGTCTCGGCCAAGACCCGGAAAGCCCTGCGGGTTGACCCCAGTCGCGATGTATTCCAAAACTTGCCAGATGCTGGACAGAGGAAGGCACCTTCTGGGCACAAAATTACACTGGGCGGAACATTTATATCGCCAGGTTTTCCGATAATGGCATTTTGCTCAATGCGTTGTGGTTGCGACGGATTCGCCTGGCGAATTGGAAGATGTCGTCGTGACCGTCCCTGGTCACCTGTAGTTTGCCCGACTTGGCCGGGCGTTAGGGCAGGTTCTGGCCCGGATCGTTGCGACCGCCGGTGGCAACGAAGCTCACGCAGTCGCCCTGATTGTTAAACAGCGGATCGCCGCTGAGATCCAGGATAGTCTGCCAGCCACCTTGCTTGCAGTCATCTTTGCTTAGTTCATCGACCACCAGCGTCCCCTGCAGTTGGTAGCTGCCGTCGAAGTGAGTGCCGGTCATGCTGAACCCGTAGGTGTCACCGGCCTGTACCGAAAACGCGACAAACCCGTTATAGCTGAACCCGCCCGAGGGTGGCGTACAGCAGTTCACCGGCCCGTCGTTGACCAGTGCGTAGGCGTTCGCGCCGAAGTTGGCATTAAGGCCAACCGTGACACGGAAGTAAGAGTGAAAGCCTGTGTACTTATATTTCAGCACCACCATGCGGTTGTCGGCCGCGACGGTGTTGAAACTCCAACTACCGGAGAACTGTCCCGGCGTGTTGTAGTTGAACTCGGCCGGTCCGGTGGTGCCATCCGAGAGGACGGTAGTGATGGGGGTGCCGCCGCCGGACCAGGGGGTGTCAAGGATCTCGGCATTCGCGGCAGGTGCTAGGGTGGCGGTCAGCAGGCAGGTCAGGGCAGTTTTCGAGAGGAATGAATGGGACATGGGTGGAATCCTCACTTTGATCGTCATTTTTTTCGTTTATGAAACTCGACCATAGAATAGTTGATAAAAACTGTCAACTATTATTAAGTGGTCGCCGATCAGCAGTTCCCGCTGGGCTCGGGCGGGTCCCGCCGAATCGCCCGCTCACTCAATCACCTCAGCTACGTCAGGGTCGAGCACAACCACAAGGGGGGGCGGCTTGCAGTCCCGCAAAGCGGTTCGGCTTGGCCTGGCTGTAGTCGAAGCGGTACGCCTCCCGGAGTTCATCAGCCCAATCGTTCATCTGCCAGTTCCTGAATTTTTACAATTATATATACCCAGTGCTGGTCACTGGCCAGCCTATCACGGGAGGGCCGGGTGGGGGCTGGCGGGGGTGTCGACAGCAGGGATGCTGTCGCCAAGCCTACAGGGACGTATTCACGGCGTCCCCCGCCAGATGCCACCCGGCCCGGGACACCGAAAACTCAGGTGTGTTGGGTATATTCCCCCAAGCCCAACTGCTCCCCTATTCCATCAACGCCACGGCCTTGACCTGGGCATGGACCTGCTGACCGAGGGTTAGGCCCAGGCGGTCGCGGGATTGACGGGTGATGCGGGCGAGGATAGAGGCGTCCGTTCCGGTCTCCGCCGCCGGTCCCAAACCCAGCTTGACCAGCAGCCGGGGACCTTCACTGGCGCCTATTTCCAGGATCCGGGCGGGAATGACGTTGAGGATGCTGGAGGCGGTGGGCGCGCCGATGGCGATGCTGACATCGCGGGCCTGGATGCGTACCCGGGCATGGGCACCGCTGGGTCGGGGGGCACCCGGTACCCAGAGGCGGGCACCCGGCACCTGGATGCGCAGGAGTTCGTACTCCGGGTCGTAAGCGAGCACCTGGCCGTCGAGGAAGCTGCTGGCCTCGTTATCGCGGGCCAGGGGCAGGTCGAGGCGCGCCAGGATATCCCTGGCCGGGCCCGCCGCCCGGATGCGACCGTCCGCGAAGACCAGGATGTGATCCGCCAGCCGCGCCACCTCGTCGGGGGCATGGCTGACATAGAGGACCGGGATCGCCAGCTCGTCGTGGAGCCTCTCCAGATACGGCAGGATCTCGGCCTTGCGCGGCGGGTCGAGGGCGGCCAGGGGCTCGTCCATCAGCAGCAGAAGCGGGCGGGTGGCCAGGGCCCGGGCGATGGCGACCCGCTGGCGCTCGCCGCCCGAGAGCCGTTCCGGCATCCGGTCCAGCAGATGGCCGATGCCCAGCAGGGCGATGATCTGGTCCAGCGCCACGGGGTGCGGCCCTGGGTGGGACCGGGCGGCCCGTCGCCGTCCATAGTCGAGATTGCGGCGCACCGATAGGTGGGGGAAAAGGCTGGCCTCCTGGAAGACATAGCCCAGGGGGCGCTGGTGGGTTGGCAGGAAGAGGCCACGCCCGCTGTCTTGCCAGACCTCGCCCTTGAAGACCAGATAGCCCTGCCCTTGGGGCTCCAGCCCCGCGATACAGCGCAGGAGGGTGGTCTTGCCCGACCCTGAGGGTCCCAGGAAGGCCGTCACGCCCCGGCCGGGCAGGCGTAGATCCACTTCTAGGGCGAAGCCCGGCCAGCGCACCCTGAATTGGGCGATCACCGCCTCGGCGTCGGGGATGATGGGTAGCGGGGCGGAGGCCAGGGCGCTCATGTCCAGGTCAATGCCAGGTGTTGACGCGGGTCAGGTCCAGGGCCGGCTGTTGCGGCTATAGAGCGCCAGCAGCACCAGGAAGCTGAAGGCCAGCATGCCGCCGGCCAGGACGTGGGCCTCGGCGTATTCCAGGGCCTCGACATGGTCATAGATGGCGACCGACACCACCCGGGTCTGCTCCGGAATGTTACCGCCGAGCATCAGCACCACGCCGAATTCCCCGACGGTATGGGCAAAGCCCAGGATAGAGGCGGTGACGAAACCCGGTCGGGCCAGGGGCAGGGCCACGGTAAAAAAGCGATCCCAGGGTCCGGCGCGAAGGGTGGCGGCCACCTCCAGGGGGCGGTCGCCGCAGGCCGCGAACGCGTTTTGGAGGGGCTGCACTACGAAGGGCAGGGAGTAGAAGACGGACCCCACCACCAGGCCCGCGAAGGTGAAAGGCAGTAGGCCAATACCCAGCCACTGGGTGAACTGGCCGATGGTGCCATGGGGCCCCAGGGTCAGGAGCAGATAGAAGCCGATGACGGTTGGCGGCAGCACCAGGGGGAGCGCGACCAGGGCCCCGACGACCCCCTTCCATCGCGAGCGGGTGCGAGCTAGCCACCAGGCAATGGGGGTGCCAACCACCAGCAAGATGAGGGTGCTGGTGGTCGCCAACTCCAGGGTTAGCCGGATCGCGGCGAAATCGATGTGCTCCAGCAAGTTCCGGCCCCGACCTCAGAGCCCGTAGCCGTAGGCCTTGATCACGGCTCTGGCCTGGTCGCTCCGCAAATACGCCATCAGGGCCTGGGCCGCGGGTTGGTCGACGCCCTTCTTGAGCAGGACCGCATCCTGCTTGATCTCCCCATGCAGTTCCGCCGGGACCCGCCAGAAGGAGCCACCCGTCGGCTGGCCATCCTTCCACACCTGGGAGAGGGCGACGAAACCCAGTTCGGCATTGCCGGTGGCGATGAACTGCTGGGCCTGGGTGATGTTTTCGCCGGTGACGAGCTTGGGCTCCAGGGCGGTCAGCAGCTTCATCTTCTCCAGCACCTCAAACGCGGCGGCGCCATAGGGGGCCGTCTTGGGATTGGCGATGGCCAGATGCTCAAAAGTGCCGCTCATGAGGACGGCGCCCTGATCATCTACATAGTCATTCCTGGCGGACCAAAGTACCAGCTTGCCAATAGCATAGGTGTATTGGCTGTCCCTGATGGCGTCACCCTCCTCCATGAGCCTGGCCGGGGTCTTGGCGTCGGCGGCCAGGAAGACCGCGAAGGGTGCCCCGTTTTTGATTTGGGCATAGAACTTGCCGGTGGCGCCAAAGGCGAGGAGGGGGCGATGGCCTGTCGCCCGTTCGAAGTCGGCGGCGATCTGCTCCATGGGGGCGGTAAAGTTGGCCGCCACGGCTACCTGAACCTCGTCGGCCAGGGTATCACTCATCAGGACGGCCAGTCCGAGGGCAGGCAGGGTGTGTTTGAGACGAAGGGTCATCATGGGGGAGCGATTCCAAGGATTCGGGTTAGTCATCCACCGCCAGGATGATAGGGGGAACTATCCTCCCGTACATGGTAGGCGAAGCAAGAGCATGGAGAAAGCCGCCTGGAGTCTTTGTCGGAAAACCCACAGCAGGGGCCTCCATAAGCATCAACCTATTGATTAATGATCGCGGCATGAGGCTTGCTTGATAGCTGGGCAACTGCCTTTGGGAGCCTCAGGATGCCGCGCGCCGTCACCATCAACGATACCACCCTCCGGGATGGAGAACAGTCCGCCGGGGTCGCCTTCTCACTGGAGGAAAAGCTGGCCATCGCCCGGGGTCTCGCGGCCCTGGGCGTGCCCGAACTGGAGGTCGGCATCCCGGCCATGGGCGAGGAGGAGTGCGAATCCATCCGGGCCTTGGCGGTGCTGGGTCTCGGTCCCCGGCTCATGGTGTGGGCCCGGATGCTGCCCGGGGATATTGCCCAGTGTCGGGGGCTGGGAGTCGATCTGGTGGACCTCTCGATACCCATCTCCGACCAGCAGATGGCGAGCAAGCTGGGCCAGGACCGCGATTGGGTGCTGGCGCAGATCCGGCGTCAGGTGCCGGTTGCCCTGGATCTGGGAATGGAGGTGTGCCTTGGCGCCGAGGATGCCTCCCGCGCCGATCCCGAGTTCCTGTGGGTGGTGGCGGAGACGGCCCAGGAGGCGGGGGCAACCCGTTTGCGTTTCGCCGATACCCTGGGCTTGATGGACCCCTTCGGGACCTTCGATCAACTGCGGGATTTGCGCGCCATGGTCGATCTGGACATCGAGATGCATGCCCACGACGACTTGGGCCTGGCCACCGCCAATACCCTGGCCGCGGTCAGGGCCGGGGCGACCCATGTCAATACCACGGTCCATGGGTTGGGCGAGCGGGCCGGTAACGCGGCGCTGGAGGAGGTGGCCCTGGCCCTCAAGCACCTGCATGGCGTGGTGACCGGGCTGGATCTGTCCGGCTATGGCGACCTTTCCCGACTGGTCGCCCGGGCCTCGGGTAAGCCGGTCGCCTGGCACAAGAGCCTGGTGGGTGCGGGGGCCTTCTCCCACGAGGCGGGCATCCATGTGGATGGCCTGCTGAAGGACATCCTTAATTATGAGGGGATCGATCCCGCCGAGGTGGGACGCCAGCACCGGCTGGTGCTCGGCAAGCATTCCGGCACCCAGGGGGTGTGCCATGCCTATGCCGAACACCTGAGTCTGGACCTGGCGCCCGAGCAGGCGGCCCAGGTGCTGCCCCTGGTCCGGCGCTTCGTGACGGCGACCAAGCGCAGCCCGGGGCGGCGGGACCTGCGGCGCTTTCTGACCGAAATCGAGTATGCCAGCCTGCACTGAGGTGGCGGTGCCGCCCGGTCCCTTGAACCCTAACCCCCCGAGGAGATGATGATGACGGACGACTTCGAATCCGACCTCAAGGAGCTATCCAGCGCCGAGGACTTTCTCGACTATTTTGGGATCGGCTACGACCCGCGCGTCGTCCAGGTGAACCGCCTGCACATCCTCCAGCGCTTCCACGATTATCTGAACGATTACGACGAGATGCCGGACGCCGATGCCCCGCGCTTCGCCCTCCACGCCCAACTCCTGGAAAAGGCCTATCGGGACTTCGTGACCTCGGATGCCCGGACCGAGAAGGTCTTTCGGGTCCTGCAGCCACGCCAGCCCCAGCGGGTGAGCATCCCCCGCGGCAACCCCTAGCGTCGCACCGACCCGGAGACGGATCGCCATGCGCCCCCGATTTGAGCTTGGCGCCGAGGTGCGGGTCCTGCGCAATGTGCGCAATGATGGCTCCTTCCCGGGCCTTAACCTGGGCGCCCCTCTGGTGCGACGTGGCAGTACCGGCTATGTGTGCGACCTGGGCCTGTTCCTGCAGGACCAGATCATTTACAGGGTCCACTTTCTCGCCGAGGACAAGCGGGTAGGTTGCCGCGAGGAGGAATTGCAACTAGCCAGCGAGCCTTGGATCGTCAGCCGTTTCGAATGCCGTGACAAGGTCGCGGCGCGCATCCGGCTGGGTGCTGGCGGACGCGTACTGGTAGAGCGGGGCGGGGTCGGCGAGATCATCAAGGTTCTGAGGGATACCCAGGATGGGGTCGGATATCACGTCGTCTTCACGGGTTGCAACCCCCTGCTGGTGCCCGAATCCGCCCTTGAAGCGATTACGGAGGAGACCCGCGAAGCCGACTTATCTCCACCCCCTAACCACTCCCTACCCGCATGAAAGCCGACACCCGTTCCCCAATAGGTGTCCAGGAACCTGGCGGAAAGGCTAGCGACGCCCTTTATCGCTATCACCTGCTGCGGGCAGCCAGTGAGCGTTTCCATAAGGATTTCCTGGGCTTGGACTCCCGGCAACGGGAGGAAGTAGGCCGTCAGGCATGGCGCACCCTCGAACTGGAGAATCTCGTCCTGGATTCACGGGAGGCGATCGGGGTAGTGATCCCCACCGAGCAGGTCGAAAAAGCCGTGGGCGAGCTGCGGGCCCGCTATTCAGATGCGGCCGCTTTCAGCTTGGATCTGGAGCATAACGGCTTGACGGTCGCCTCCCTGGGTCTGGCGCTGCGACGCGAGCTGATCTTCGATGCCGTCATGCGGCGGGTTGCCGGCCGCCATCCTCAGGTCGAGGAGATTGATGCCCACCTCTACTACGAGCTGCATCGGGGTCGCCTCACCCGGCCAGAGCGGCGCACCGCTCGCCATATCCTGATCACCCTGAATGAGGATTACCCGGAGAACCAGCGACATGCCGCCCTAGCCCGCATCGAGCACCTGGCGGATCAGTTGCGGGGGCGGGGCATGGGGAGTGCCCGCTCCTTTGCTAACCTGGCCCAGGCTCATTCCGAATGTCCCACTGCCCTTGAGCAGGGCCTCTTGGGTGATGTCGCACGAGGCAAGCTCTATCCCGAACTGGATGCGGTCCTTTTTGGTCTCCAGGAGGGCCGCTTTGGCGGGCCTGTGGAAACCGAGCTCGGTTTTCACCTGATCTTCTGTGAGCGTATCCACCCCGCCCGGACCCCGCCCTTTGCCAAAGTGCGTGATGTCATTCGGGCGCGCCTGGTAGCAAGAAGCCAGCGAGATTGCCAGCAGGCCTGGTTAGCAGAACTGTGCGCCCAACCATTACGACGACTGAGCTAAGCGGTTGACGAGGGTATTGCCCCAAGGGGAAGTTCATGTCCCCGAGTTCCTGTGCCGCGCAAGCCAGGGTGGTTCCTCCAGTACTGAGTTCACCATAGGCCCTCGATTCGTGCAGAAACCTGGTCTCAAGACCATAGGTCTCGCCGAAGTACTTCAGTGACTTGGCGACATCCGGTACCTAGACAATCGTGTAACCGAGTTTCATATGCGACCTTCGGTGTGATTTCCTGGGTAGGGATCATCGCCGGGATCAGGTGCCTTAGGGGCAGGAGTGGCCATGGCCGGCAGCACCAGCACCCTCGCAAACGCCTCGAGATCGAAGTTGTAGGCCCAGCGGTCCAGAGCTTCCGCGAGGGCGGCATCGGAGGTGCGGATCTCTTCCAGGAGGGTGGTGATGTGACCGAAATCGCCCAAATCCACAGCGGCCTGAAGCGCGGCCAGCCAGGTCGCGGGGCAGGCGGCCAGGTGGGCGGCCACCGCCTCGGGGGACAAGGGCTCGTCGGAAACAGACGGGGGGACGGCCTGCACGAACTCGAGCCCAGGGTGCCGCGCCAGGATGCCGACGAGTTCATCGACCACAAAGGGCTTACGGGCGAACTCATCGCAACCGCAGGCCAGATAGTATTGGCGATGCTCGTCGAAGGCGCTGGCAGTCAGGGCGACGATGACGCTGCGCACCGCCGCGGGTCGGGAGGCCATGTGTGCCTTGATGTGGCGGGTCGCCTCTTCGCCGGAGAGGACCGGCATCCGCATGTCCATGAAGATCACCTGGGGTTGCCACGCCTCCCAGATCGCTACCGCTTGCTGACCGTCGTTCGCCTCCCGGATCTCCAACACCGGGGGTTCGGGATTGAGCGACTCCAGAAGTGCCCGCAAGGGTGCCCGATTGTCCGCGAGATCGTCGACGATGAGGACCCGGCAGACGGGCTGGCCCGGCACCAAGCCGACCACCGGGGACTCGGGGCCGACGTCAGTCGCCTCCCCGGTTGCGTCCGGCGGGAGCACCAGGGTGAAGCTGAAACGGCTCCCCCGGCCTGGTGTGCTCTCCACGGTCAGCTCCCCGCCCATAAGTCGTACGTATTGTTTGCTCAAAACCAGGCCAAGTCCGGACCCTTGCTGAATATGCCGGCCACTCGCGGTCTGGGTAAAGGGCTTGAAGAGCCAAGGCAGTTCGTCAGGGGCAATACCCATCCCCGTATCCAGGACACTAAACTCTATAGCCTCCCTGCCGGTCGGTTCCACACGCAGGGTAACAGACCCGGTCATGGTGAATTTGACGGCATTGCTGATCAGGTTCAGCAACACTTGGCGGAGGTGCATCTGGTCCCCCACTACCAGTTCGGGGATCGCCGCGGCCTCGACGGACAGGGTGAGTCCGCGATCCTGGGCCCGCTGCCGGAAACTGGCTACCGTCTCAGCGAGCAAGCGGGGGAGATGGAAGGGGGCGACATGCAGGATGATGCGGCCCGCCTCGATCTTGGCCATATCGAGGATGTCGTTGATGAGGTGCAGGAGGTGTTCTCCGTTGCGCCGGATGATATGCATGCTCTCGTGTTGGGTCTTGTTCAGGTCTGGGTCGCGGCCTAGTACCTGGGCGAAACCGAGGATGGCATTCAGCGGGGTGCGGATTTCGTGGCTCATGTTGGCCAGGAAGGTCGACTTGGCCCGGTTGGCGGCCTCTGCCGCCTCCTTGGCGGCGACCATGGCCGCCGTGGCGCGCCGGCGTTCAACGATCTCCGCCTCCAGGGCCTGGTTTTTCTCCTGGACCTCGCTTTCGCGCCGCGCCGACTCGCTGAGGTGGGCCTCCAGGGCGGCGGTACGCAGATTGAGTCGAAAAACCATGACCACCCCGGCCAGGATCAGGGCGGCGAGGATCGCCATGCCGAGCATCTGTTGCCAGGGCTGGACGTTACCCTCGACCTGGGACAGGGGCGCGATCTCCACAAGGTGCAGGGGCGTCCCCTCCACTGGCGCTACCGAGGCGAACATGGCAACCGGGCCGTCGGGCCGCTGTGCGGTGTAGCGGAGGACCCCGCGGGTGGGTGAGTCAGGCGGGATGTGCAGGTCTGTCAATAAGGGGATTGTTGCTTCCCCCACCGGCTCGAGACCGGTGGCGGTGGCACTCACCAGCAGGGTGGCGAAGGCCTCGGTGGCATCGTCATGGGTGAGTATGGCGCGGTTGAGGGCCTGGAAGTTGATCCAGGCCAGGATCTGACCGGCGTACTGTTCCTTGAGGTGATAGGCGATGGAGATCAGCAGGGCGCGTCCGCCATCTTGGGTCAGGATCTCACCCTGGCGCAGCTGGGGGTCGAGGAAGCCCTTGAACTGGGGCGGGTCCGGGTCCTCGGCGTCCGCCGCGGTGTCCGCCACGGTGTTGCCGCTGGCATCGATAAGGACGATGCGGCGGTAGATGGGGGTCCCGTTGAGTAGCTTACGGTTGATCAGCTTCTCGAAGCTGATCTTGACGTAACGCTGGTCCGACTTCACGGTGATGCGGATGCCCTTGGCCTTATTGTCGAAATAGACAAAGAGCGGCGGGGCCAGGGCGAGGTTTTGCAGGTCATCGCGCCGCTCGGCGAAAAAATACTCGAGGGCGCTGGCGCGTCGCTCCGTTTCCTGATGAATCTTATCGCGCAACAGGTCCTGCATGCTGGCGGCGGCATGGAAGTTGCTGTAGAGCAGGAAGGCGACATAGCCCAGCAGGGTCAGCCCCGCCATGACTGTGACGACGGCGTTCTGGTGCGACAGCTTTGTGGTGGGTGGGTCGGTCACGGCCTGAGATTCGTTTTTGTGGGTGTAAACTGATTTGTCGCGGTCCGGCCAGGGCCCCCGCGCCGCCCAGGATGGCCGGGCGGCGAACCGGCGGGGAATCCCAGGTGTCGCCTAGCAAGGTGGCCGCGTGTGGGGCGTGAATCCAACCCTCAAGTCATTCGCAAAGCCCATACCTTGGCATGTCAATGTAAGTCAACGTAACATGCCGGGACAGCCGATACCAGACGATGTTGAACTGCCCCGGAATGGTGGGGGCTGGTTAGTTTATGTCAGGTTGCCATGCCCGTCTGACTGGCGAGGTTCCCCGGCCGGTATCACGCTCAAGTCGGCGCATCCAACCCCGCAAGGCCTGCGGTGGGGAGCCGCCACCACACCCGAGGTGGTTCAGGCCACTCACAAAGCGACCTTTAACTTACGGCCACCCGTAATGGCAAAGCCTTCACGCTCATAAAATGCCAATGTTCTTTGATACTGAGGTAAGGGTGGCGTCGTGACTTCTAATCGCTTCCATCCTCTTGATGAACCATATGATTTTGCTTGTGATACGAGGCGGAACCCCAGGTTGTTTGAGCGGTAATCCGGGCGAACATAAAGCTCTGGTATGGTTCCAAAGGAGCCTTCGGCGTAAAGGGCGTAGCTTTCATACAGGGTGATGAAGCCGACTGCCCTACGGCCTCCATCGCGAGCGATAAATACGAAGTACTTTTCGCGAATGAGAAAATCCCTGAGCCTGTCAGTTGTTTCATCCAGGTCGAAGTGGAATGTCAGAATACCAATAATGCTCATGATTTCACTTAGCAATTCACCCACCATTACAGCGATTTCATGGGAATCGGCCGGTGTTGCTGCTTCGATAGTTATGCTTGGGGTCATCTTGTATGCCCTTACGTTTGAATTCACCTGCGGGCCGGGGTTTCATCAAGCAGCGTCAGGTGGAATGACGGGTTGGAGGGTATTGCTGTCACCTGTACGATTGGGGAACGACACTTCCAACACAACACACCCGACATCGCTCTTGAATGGGCCGTGCAGTTCTCCGGGGGGACGACTCGCGTAATATCCTGCCTCAAGCCATAGGTCAAAGGCCTGGTCGTAGAGGCGACCACTGACGATGAACACCTCTTCAGGATAGGGGTGAGTTTTGCCACCAAATTCGGCGGTATTGGCCCCTGGAAGAAAGCGGGTCAATCTTGTGTACTCACCTGTTACCTCATCAAAGCTAAGAGTCAGTTCTTCGGCCATCCCTGCCATTCCCCTTACGGATGTCCAACGCTCCCGATTTTCCGAACTCAGGGCGTTCCAATAGGTGGTGGTGGACTTGGTCATGTGTCCCGTCCCGTGTGGTTAGGTGTGGAGAGGGAGCTATCCTTTGTTTCGCGCCCAGGAGGTGCTGGCGGCGTGCTGCACCGGGGATCGCCGAACCGATTGCCCCACCGGTTGCGATTTACGTCGATGCTCCTGGGGCTGCGCCATGAATCATAAACACCCCCTATGGCCAGCATACAAGAATCGTTGAGTCCGCTCTGAAGGTCTCGAATAGTGCCAGCGAGCCGGCATCGAACTCAACTTCAAAGCAACCCCAACGGGCGCTTGGCGGTGAACCTTCGTAGCGGAGCGCGGCGTCGCCATCGGGGTGGAGAGGGTCCAGAGTCCGCTGGATGCGTTGGCGTGAAAGGGCGGCTCACGATTTGCTATTGGGTGGCTCGCCGCGCCTCAGTCATGGTCCCGCCGCTCGACGGTCTCCGGATCGGCGACGATGGGGCGGTAGATCTCCACGCGATTACCATCCGCGAGCGGCGTATCGAGTCGGGTGATCTTGCCGAAGATACCGACCTGGTTTCGGTCCAGGTCGATTTCGGGGAACTGGTCGAGGAGGCCGGAGGCCAGAATGGCGTCGCGTACCTGGCTGCCCTCGGGCATATCCAGCTTGAGCCAGGTTTGCTTGAACTTGTCCGCGTAGGCGACGCCGATGTGCATGGGAGGGTCTCCTCGGATTGATTCGGGTAGGGATGCCTTGTCCTGTGCTTAGGCCGATGCCCTCGCGGCGGCTGGTGCCAGTGACCGCGCTTGCCTACCCGTCGCCTGCCGGGCGTCGATCAGCCGTTTGCCGGCCAGCAGAAACCCCAGGGCCAGGAAGCCTCCCGGGGGCAGGATCGCCAGCAGAAAGCCCCGGTAGTCCGGGATCAACCGCACCTCCAGGAAGGCGAAGCCGGACCCCAGCAATTGGGCGGCGCCTGCGAACAGGGTCCCGCTGCCGATGATCTCCCGCAAACCACCCAGGACCATCAACACGGCGGTAAAGCCGAGGCCGGTGGCCAGGCCATCGAAGACTGAGGCCAGGGCCGGATTCTTGGAGGCGAAGGATTCGGCGCGACCCAGGACGGCGCAGTTGACGACGATGAGGGCAATGAAGAGTCCGAGGGCCTTGTGCAACTCATGGGCATAGGCGTTGAGACCCAGATCGACCAGGGTCACCAGGGTGGCGATCATCACGATATAGACGGGGATACGAACCTCAGGACTCATGACCGGGCGCATCCAGGACACCAGGAGGTTGGATGCCGCGATGACCGCAGTGGTCGCCAGCCCCATGCCCAAACCATTGGTGCTCGTACTGGTCACCGCGAGGGTGGGGCACAGGGCCAGGCCTTGAGCCAGGATGACATTGTTGCCCCAGATCCCTTGTTGGGCGATGGCTCTCCAGGGCGTGGCGGCCTTGGCTGGCGATGCGATGCTAGTAGTCATGGGCAAGCTCCTGGCAATCGTTCAAGATCAAGGTTTCGAATCAGGGCCTGGATCCCCTGGTGGCGGCGCGAGCAGGGCTGCCTGATGAGTTGCGAAGAGTTGGAGACCCCTTTTGAAGGCGCCCACCACGGCCCTTGGGGTGATGGTGGCGCCACTGAACTGGTCAAAGTCACCTCCGTCCTTCTTCACCGCCCAACGACTCTCGGGTGGGTCGTCTAGGGAGTGTCCCGCGAAACCCAGTATCCAGTTGTCCTTGGTGGCCTCGATCCTGTCCCCCAGGCCGGGCGTTTCCCGATGGGAGAGCACCCGGGCACCCAATATCCGACCCTGGGCGTCAAGGCCCAGGATTAGTTCGATCGGGCCACCGTACCCCAGGCCCGTGACCTGGAAGGCCACCGCGGTAACCTGGCCTTGTCGAACCGCACGGTAAACCCTGATCGACTGGCCGGTTGCGGATGCGATCGTCATCGCATCCGCAACGGGATCGTTATCCTGGAGTTCAGGGGGGATCACCTGAGCCAGGGAGGCCTTGAGATCCTCGGCCCCGCGTTCGGCGATAGGCTCGCGCGTGAACCGGTCGGCGACCATCAGTAACGTGGCGGCCAGCAGGGTAAAGGCCCCGAGGAGGAGGGACGGGTAACTGACATGCTGGCGATAGTCGGGGAGGCCGCCACCGGCGGTGGTACTGTCGCTCATCGGGGAATCTCCGCTTGCTCGGCGTATTCGATGGGGTCGCCCTGGCGGTCCCGTCCGTAGATACGCGGGCGGGCATAGTGGTCGATGATGGGGGTGCAGGCGTTCATAAGGACGATCGCGAAGGCGACACCTTCTGGATAGCCGGCCCAGGTGCGGATTGCGTATATCAGCAGACCGCAGCCGGCCCCGAAGAGCAATTGGCCACGCGGCGAGACTGGGGAGGTGACCGGGTCCGTAGCGATGAAAAAGGCCGCCAGCAGGGTGGCGCCTGAGACCAGATGCAGCACCGCATCCATGTAACGGGCCGGATTGAGCAGGTGCATCAGGCTGGCCATCAGCACCAGGGTACCTAGCAGGGAGATGGGGATGTGCCAGGTGATGACACGCCGTTGGAGCAGGAAGAGCCCGCCCAACAGGAGTAGCAGGGCCGAGGTCTCGCCTAGGCTGCCTCCGACCGTCCCCAGTGCCCCTCGGAGGGAGTCATGGCTCCCGGCCAAGAGGTTTACGAGATCATGGCCCTGGCTTAATACCGTTCGCACTTGACCCAGGACGGTGGCCCCGCTGAAGCCATCGGGAATCCCGCCGCCGAAGGTGACGGTCAGGCCCGCCTCGAAACCGGGTCCGCTATCCGATCCAAGTGGAATGGGGGCGGTGAAGCTCGTCATCTCCCGGGGAAAGGCGATCAAGAGTGCCACCCTGGCCACCATCGCCGGATTGAAGAGGTTCTGTCCGATCCCGCCGAAAACCTGCTTGGCCAGCGGAATGGCTAACAGGGCCCCAACGACCCCAATCCACCAGGGTGCCCAGGGCGGCAACGAGAGAGCGAGGAGCCAGCCGGTCAGGAGCGCTGAGCCATCCAGCAGGTAAGGCCGCAAGGGTTTGTCCGCAATCGCCAGACAGACGGCCTCCGCAGCCAGTGCGGCGACCAGGGTAACCAGCAGCAAGAAGACGGCGGGCCAGCCGAATTGGACAAACCCGAACAGGGTTGCCGGCACGAGGGCCAGGGTCACCAGACCCATGGCACCTCCCACGCTGGTGCCGGCGTGGGCATAGGGTCCGGGGAAGATGCCAGGGTTCATCATGGTCAGGCCTCCGCCAGGGACTCCGTAGTGGCAACCCCTGTTTGGGGTTTGCTGGCTACCGCCTCGCGCTTACGTGCTGCCATGGCCGTCCGCTTGGCCTGTTGGATGGCCTCGATCCGCGCGGTGCGTTGCTCGGCCAGCCGGCGCGTCTCGGCCTGTTTCTGCTTGGCCCGGCCCCGGGCGGCCATCTCGCCCTTGGCGAAGTTGAAATACTGTACCAGGGGGATATGGGCAGGGCACACATAGGAGCAGGAGCCACATGCGACACAATCCATGAGCCCCAGGGCTACGGTACCCTCCAGATCCCCAACGCGGGTATGCGCCGCCATCTCCAGGGGCAGCAACCCACAGGGGCAGGCAGAGACACAGTTCCCGCAGCGGATACAGGGCATTGGCTCACGGGTCCGGGTCTCGGCGGCGGTAAGCGCCAGGATGCCGTTGGAACCCTTGACGATGGGCACCCGCGTGCTGGGCAGGGGTTGGCCCATCATGGGTCCACCGCTAACCAGCCGTGCCGGCTTTTCTCGGAAGCCATCACAATGGTTGATTAGATGCTGAACCGGAGTCCCCAGGGGGACGCGCAGATTGCGGGGCCTCTTGATGGCTCCGCCGCTGACCGTTACCACCCGCGAGACCAGCGGACGGCCCAACCGCAGGGCCTGATGCACGGCGAAGGCGGTGGCGGGGTTGTGTACCACCACCCCCAGGTCTGCGGTGAGACCCCGCGCCGGGACCTCGCGACCCAGTAATGCCTGCACCAGATGTTTTTCCGAGCCCATGGGGTAACGGACTGGCAGGCCGATCACCCGGATTCCCGCATGGCTGGCCGCAGCCTGGGACATGGCATCCAGGGCCTCGGGCTTGTTGTTCTCGATGGCGATCAAAACCTGGGTCAGACCCAGGGCATGGGCCATGATGCGGATGCCGTCGAGAACTTGGTCGGCATGTTCGCGCATCAGTCGGTCATCACAGGTGAGATAGGGTTCGCATTCGGCGCCGTTGATCACCAGGGTATGAAGCTGGTAGCGCTGACGCAGGTTGAGCTTGACGGCCGCGGGGAAGGTCGCCCCGCCCATACCCACGATGCCTGCGGCCGAGACCCGAGCCGTGATTTCTGCCGGTTCCAGCGCAAAGGGGTCCTTGGTCCCCGTGACGTCGTCACGCCAGCGGTCCTCCCCATCGGGCTGGAGGGTGATGGTGCGGACCGAGAGCCCGGAGGCATGATGGGCTGGGTAGCTGCCGACGCCCATGATGCGTCCCGAGGTCGGGGCATGGACCGGGGCTGAGATAGCCCCCTGGGCATGGCCCAGCAGGTCCCCCTTGGCGACCCTTTGGCCCCGATGCACCACCGGCGCGGCGGGGGTGCCGATATGCTGCTGGAGCGGGACATGCAGCAGGGCGGGCAGGGGCAGATCCTCGATGGCCTGCCCTGCTGCCAAGTGCTTGCGTGCCTCTGGGTGAACGCCCCCGCGAATCCTGAAAAGTCTCATTGCTGATGCTCCCAGCGTTTCATCGAGCGGCCGCTATCGCGGTCGGGTTTGGCCAAAACCAGGTCTGGAGGTTGGATGCGGGGGCGCGCATCTCGATACACTCGGTGGGACAAACCGCGAAGCATTGCTCGCAGCCGATGCAGGCGTCGCTGAAAACGCTGTGGATCATATTATTGGCCCCCATGATGGCGTCCGTGGGGCAGCGCTTGAAGCATTTGCAGCAACCGATACAGAGGTTCTCCTTGATAAAGGCGATCGTGGGGGCCTTTTCCACGAGGCCCGACAGGTCCAGGGAGACGCCAAGCAGGTTGGCGATTTTTCCCGCCACGGCCCTGCCTCCCGGCGGACAGATGGTGGGCGAGGCGGCACCCGAGGCGATGGCTTCCCCTGCGGGTCCACAGCCCGCGTAGCCACACTGTCCACACTGGGAACCGGGTAGCAGGGCCAGGACTTGCTCGGCGAGCGGGTTGCCCTCAACCCGCAAATAGCGCCCGGCGATGGCGAGGAGCGCGCCCAGGGTCAGGCCGAGGAGGGTGAGACTGCCAATAGCGGCGATCATGATCGTGTGTCTCCCTGGGCTCGATGTCTGGGGATCACGCCAGCCCCGCGAAACCCATAAAGGCCAGTGACAGCAAACCGGCCGTGATGAAGGCGATCGGTTGTCCGGCGAACAGCGCGGGGACCTGGGCCAGGGCCAGGCGCTCGCGTAGCCCGGCGAAAATCACCATGACCAGCGAGAAACCGAGGGCGGAGCCGATCCCAAGGAGTAGGCCGTGCAGAAAACCATGATCCTCCTGGACATTGAGCAAGGTGACCCCCAGGACGGCGCAGTTGGTCGTGATGAGCGGCAGGTAGATCCCCAGGACCTGATGGAGCGCGGGCGACACCTTGCGGACCACCATTTCGGTGAACTGGACCACCGAGGCGATGACCAGGATGAAGGTGAGGATCCTCAGATAGCCAAGCCCGAGGGGCTGGAGCAGGAGATGTTCCAACAGCCAACCCGCCACCACGGCCAAGGTCAGAACGAAGGTAGTCGCCAGACTCATACCTAAAGCCGAATCGAGCCGGCCCGAAACGCCCATGAAGGGGCAAAGCCCCAGGAATTTCACCAGCAGCACGTTGTTGACCAGCGCGGTAGCCAGGATCAGTAGCAAATATTCACCCATGGGAATCAATACCTCGGGATCAACTGGGATGCACTTGCCCAGACCCGCGATGGGGTCCGCCTATAGGGGGTAACGCAAATTAGGTGCCAGTCATCGGCATAGGTGTCGCTCGGGGGTGGCTAGGGAGCTAGGCGGGTGGCGCGGCTCCAGAAATGGTGCGGGGCCTGGCGGATGAGGGTCGAATGACTCAGGAGCCCGCGCCGGTAGGGCATGGGCGTGGGGGACGAGGGGCTTGTTGCGGTTGCGACAAGGTTCAAGGGTCGGGTGGCTGGCTTTGTCGCCGATCCGACAAGGATGCCGTCGCAAAGGCCATGAAGGTGCTGTCAACAGTGGTCCGTGCATTCGGGATTGCCATAAGGCCTACCCCAGTTCTCAACCCTGACCCATGGCTCGGGGCGCGAATATTGCTAGCTGATTTATATCCTGCGGTCCCCTTATGTCGGAGCATCCCGTGACGGCCACTCAAATTCTGGAACACCCCCACGGGAATCTCTGCAACGCCATAGTCGAGTTCATGGCCTCGCCCCCGCCAGGCACCCCACGCGAGGTGATTGAGGCCCTGAACCTCATGTCCTGGACTGCCGCCGACGCCTTGCCACCCCAGCTTTTTTTCGAGGCTGTCGAGCAGACACCCTCCGCCATCTCCATAGCGGACCCCCAGGCGACGATTCTGTATGTCAATCGGGCCTTCGAGGCCCTGACCGGTTACGCCCGTGAGGAGGTGATTGGCCAAAACCAGTCCATCCTCAACAACCGAGCGACCCCGGAAAGGATTTACCAGGAGCTGTGGCGAACCATCACGCGCAAGCAGACCTGGACGGGCGTCCTGGTCAACCGCACCAAGCAAGGCGGGGACTATCTGGCGGAGCTGACGATAGCCCCGGTCCTGGACCGGCACGGCGAGCTTGGCTACTTTCTCGGCAAGCAGCGTGACGTCACGAGGGAGCACGAATTGGAGGCAAGGCTTCGCCAGCAGAAGACACGCATCGAAATGGTGTTGGATGCCGCCCCAGTGGTGGTGATGTTGCTGGATGCCCAGGGGCGGGTTCTGCTCGACAACCAGGAATACAAGAAGCTTTTTGGGGATCTGCGGGGGCGTGAGCCGGCCAAGGTGCTGACCGAGGCCATCCTGGAGCAAGCGGGAACAGACCCGATAGAGGCCTGCCTGGCGGGGCAGGGTTTCAAGAATCTTGAGATCAGCCTGGAGACCCCGAATGGGAAAGGCCCTCGTTGGTTCTCCTGCTCCGGTACCCCGGCGGATGAGCCAGACCCCAGCGCCCGTGGCTACTTCTCCAGCGGGTCCCGGGGTGATCGGCAACTACTCCTGATCGCCACGGAAATCACCGCGCGCCGGCGCGAGATGGCGCGAGCCCATCTGGAGAACCTGCGGGCCAGACTCGCCGAGCAACAAATGATGCACGGTATGCACGAGGCCTTGGCCGCGGCCATTTACCAACTCCAGGCCCCCATGAATGTGATCAATGCCGCCTCGGCCATGGTCCGGAGCGGGACCGCCAGCCTGGAGACCTTGGCAACCATGCTGGACCAGATCTGTGCTTCCGGCGCCAGGGCCCTGGAAGCGCTCCGCGGTGCCCTTCCCGAGGAGCCGCGAGAGGCCGAGGCCATGGTGAATGTCAATGAACTCTTGCGCCAAGTCCTGGATTTGGAGACCGACCGGCTGCTCGCGGCGGGCATCGTCGTCGATTGGCGTCCCGCTGAGTTCCTCCCAGCCCTCCCAGGTCAGGAGAATCAGTTACGCTCGGTATTTAAGGAATTGATTGAAAACGCTATTCATGCCCTGAACGAAAGCGGACCCATGAACCGGGAGCTCGTACTGGTCACCCGGGTAATGGAGGGCGCGGTGGTCGTGGAGATTCAGGATAACGGCATCGGCATCCCCAACGCCAACCGCTACAAGGTCTTCGAACCCTTCCATATCGGCTGGCGCAGTCGCCGGGGCAAGGCCGGCATGGGGCTCGCCGTCTCCCAGGAGATTGTCAACGCCCACGGGGGCTCCATCGAGGTGGACTCCGGTTTTCATGATGGTTGCCGTATCCGTCTCTTCCTGAGTACCGCTAAATCGGCTTTGTGACCAGGTCCCGCACCCATGATTGACCGACCCCGCATTGTCGATATTCCAGATGAGGTATCCCGCTTTGAGCTGCTCGAATCACAGCTTGCTACCCTCTTCGAGGTAAGCAGTGTCTTGAGCCGCTCGCTGAATTTGCGCGAGACTCTGCAAGAGGTTCTGAGGGTGTTGCACGAGCGCGGGCGCCTGAGCCATGGCATGGTGGCGCTCCTGGACGAGGATAGTGGCGATCTCCTGACCTGTGCCCTGCACAAGGGTCAGGCGGCCCCCATGGAGCCGGTGCGCTATGGATCCGGAGAGGGGGTCATTGGCCGCATTCTGGAACGTAACGAGCCCTGGATACTGCCAAGGGTCGGCGATGAGCCCCGCTTTCTGGATCGGCTGAACCTCTATCAGCCTTCCTTACCCTTCATCGGGGTGCCCATTCGCATTGGCGAGGGTGGCGCCGTTGGGGTCTTCGCCGCCCAACCCTCGCAGTTGGATGGGCTGCTTCCGCAACGGGCCCGCTTCCTGGAGATGGTCGCCAATCTCATTGGTCAGGCCGTGCGCCTGGCCCGCTCGGTCGAGGCCGAACAGCAGGCCCTCCGGGAGGAACGCGACAAGCTGCGTCGGGAAGTCAAGGCGACCCACGGTTTCGAGAGCATCATCGGCCACACCGTCCCGATGCACCTGGTCTTTGACCAGGTGCGGCAGGTGGCCAAATGGACGACCACGGTGCTGATTCGCGGTGAGTCGGGTACTGGCAAGGAACTGGTCGCCAACGCCATTCATTACAATTCTCCCCGGGCCCGAGGACCCTTCGTGAAGCTCAACTGCGCCGCTCTTCCCGACAGCCTCTTGGAGTCGGAACTCTTCGGACACGAGAAGGGTGCCTTTACCGGCGCCATCAGCCTGCGCAAGGGTCGCTTCGAGCAGGCCGACGGCGGTAGCTTCTTTCTCGACGAGATCGGCGAAATCAGCCCCGCCTTTCAGGCCAAGCTCCTGCGGATACTTCAGGAGGGTGAATTCGAGCGTGTCGGCGGGGGCCGGACCCTCAGGGTGGATGTGCGCTTCATTGCCGCGACCAATCGCGACCTTGAGGTCGAGGTGCGTGCCGGTAACTTCCGGGAGGATCTTTACTATCGTCTCAATGTCATGCCCATTCGTATGCCTTCGCTGCGCGAGCGGATAGAGGACCTGCCGGATCTGGCGCGCTTCCTGGTGACCAAGGTGGCGGGCCGGCAGGGCCGCCAACTCAAGATCACCGACAGCGCTCTGCGCGTCCTCATGCGCCATGACTGGCCGGGGAATGTCCGGGAGTTGGAGAACTGTATGGAGCGTGCGGCCGTCATGAGCGAGGGCGGTATCATCGACCGGGACACCATCGAACTTACGGGGCTTGATGTCGGCGCCCGGGACGCCAGTTCCCCCGTGGATGCCCTCCGGGTGATCGAACCGGTGTCGGAGTCAGCCTCGAGGATCGACCTGGACGACCCGGACCTGGATGAACGCGAGCGCGTCATCGCTGCCATGGAGGAGGCCGGCTGGGTTCAGGCCAAGGCCGCCCGCCTGCTCAACATGACCCCCCGTCAGATTGCCTACCGCATCCAGACCCTGAATATCAAGGTAAGGCAGTTCTAGTCCGCCGAGCGCTAAGGCACCAGCCCCTTCTGGCTGGTTCCGTGCGTCCCGGCCTCTCTCTCGCCGTGCGGACATCCCCCGGTAGTGGAAACGGATGCATAGACCCGGACGCAGTCGCACCCGTCCAGACTGCGTCGCAGTGGGGTGGTGACTTGCCCGGTTCAGGGTTGAAATCCTCATGCCTACCCCGACGTCCAGGCAGGCTCGGCGGATTTCGCCGACACTTCCCGCCCACCACAGAGGATGTCAACCATGACCCGTCAAACGCTCGCTGCTCTCCTGCTCGCCGTCCCGTTGGCACTGACGGGCCTTGCGGCCGCGGCCGCCGACCTGCCGACCACGCCAGCCCCGGAGGGCGCCAAGGTTTATATCATCTCTCCCGGGGATGGTGCCCTGGTGCCCCAGACCTTCACCGTGCGCTTCGGCCTCAAGGCTATGGGTGTCGCTCCTGCCGGGGTGGCTAACCCCAAGGCTGGGCATCACCACCTGCTGATTGACAAGGCCGAGTTGCCCCCTCCCGGCCAGCCCATGAGTCAGGACGTCAAACACTTCGGCGGCGGCCAGACGGAGGCAGACATCACCTTGCCGCCGGGCCCGCACACGCTGCAACTGATCATGGGCGACATGAACCACGTCCCCTTCGACCCGCCTGTGGTTTCGGAGAAGATTACCGTCCAGGTGCAATAGTCGCCTGACCCCAGGGAGTCCGCGTCCCCTGGGGCCAGTTGACCCCGCCGGTGGGATTTCCGCCGGAGTGTCGCGATTCGGTCGAGGACCATGGCGCGGACGGTGGTTAGCACAATCCGGTAGCTCTGCCTGTCGAGATTGCCGCAGCCTTACCAGTCATCCAAATCATCGTACTGCGCAAAGATCGCCTCGCAATCCTGAGCGCGCGCAACGAAAGCCTCCAGCACCGCTGGATCGAAGTGGCTCGGGGCAGTGCGACCGTCGCCCTTGCAGATGACGGAGAGACTCTTTTCATGCGTGTACGCCGGCTTGTAGGGGCGTTTGCTCCTGAGTGCGTCATAGACATCGACCAATTGCATGATGCGTGCAGGCAAAGGGGTCGCCTCACCCCTGATGCCGCTGGGATAACCTCCGCCCTCCCAGCGTTCATGGTGTCCCAGGGCTATGTCATGCCCCATCTGCAGATAGGGCGAGGAGTTGCCACCCAGAATGCCTGAGCCGATCAGGACGTGGCCCTTCATGATCTCCCATTCGGCTGGCAGGAAGTCGTCCGGTTTGAGCAGGATATGGTCGGGGATACCAATCTTGCCGATATCGTGCATCGGGCTGGCATAGAAGATCTGATCGCAGAACTCAGCTGACATGCCCAATTGTTCGGCCAGCAGTTTGGTGTAATGGCTGACCCGTTTGACATGTACGCCGGTCTCGTCATCGCGATATTCGGCGGCCCGCATCAGCGTGAAGATCGATTCAATGAAGGATGTCTGCAACGCGCTGGTGCGCGCCCGCACCTGTTCTTCGAGGATGAGGTTGTGGTTCTTGAGGAAATCGCTGAATTCTTTCAGGCGCAACAGGTTGCGCACACGTATCCTCAGGTCGATGCGGTCCACTGGCTTGTACAGATATTCTTCGGCGCCGGCATCCAGACCGCGGAGGCGAGATTCCCGGTCATCCAGCGCCGATACCACGATGATGGGGATCGACCTGGTCAGCGGATCCTCTTTGAGTTTCAGCGTTGCTTCGTAGCCGGTCATGCCGGGCATCATCTGATCGAGCAGAATCAGGTCGGGCTGGATCTCGGCGGCCATCTTCAGCGCCTGCATACCATCTTCAGCCTGAAATATCTGGAAATCCTGCTGGAGGAGCGATGCGAGCAGGCGACGCGCCCGCTCGTCGTCGTCCACGATCAGAATCTTCGCTCGCTCACTCACGGTTGCTACCCCCTCTTACTAAGCCCTTTACCCGAGACTGGGTGCTCGCTTCACTAAGATCCCCTCACGAATTTCGTCCAGACGACAGCGCAATAAATCACGCCGGACTGCGCGGCAATCCTGGCGCCAAATCATCTTAACCGGGATGTCATGCCGGCACAGCTGCTGTCGCCACCCTGGGAATGACGAAGCTGAAGGTGCTGCCCGTGCCGGGTTCGCTCGTCACCGCCATATGCCCGCCGTGCATCTCCACCAGCTTTTTGCTCAGCGAAAGACCCAGACCGGTGCCCTGATAGATTTTGGTCAAGGGCGATTCCAATTGCTGGAAAGGCTGGAACAGGCGGGATAGATCCTCTTGCCGGATGCCGATGCCGCTATCGGTGACAGAGAATTCGACCTGGCGGTCACCGCCGGACACCTTGACACTGACCCTGCCCCCGTCCGGCGTAAATTTGACGGCATTGCCCACCAGGTTGAGCAGCACCTGTTTGATCTTGCGTTCGTCCGCCTGGATGATGCCAACGTCCGCTGCGACCCAAAAGCTGAGTTCGATGCCATGTTTGCTTGCTCGCTGGCGGTGCATCATCTCCACGGTCTGAACGATAGCGGCAAAATCCACCTCATTGAGCTCAAGGGTCATGGAATTTGCCTCGACCTTCGACAGGTCGAGAATGTCGTTGATCAGGCCCAGCAGGTGCTGGCCGGAGTCGAGGATATCTTGGGTGTATTGCTGCTGCTGCTCGGTCAACTCACCCGACAGGCCGGCATGCATCATTTCGGAAAAGCCGATGATGCTGGTGAGGGGCGTACGCAACTCATGGCTCATGTTGGCGAGGAAGGAAGACTTGACCTTGTTGGCGGTTTCGGCTACCTCCTTGGCCTGGCTCAGCTCTTGCGTCCGATTCAGGACCATTTCTTCTAATCCTGCCAGCAACCGGAGATTATCGATCTCAGACGCCCCCTGCACGGCCAGTGTCGTTAGCAAAGCGGTTCGGTCCGGGTTGAAAAAGTCTTTCTGATCACTGTAGAGGTTCAAGATAGCGATGGTTTTGCGGTCCGAGCAAATCAGTGGCACCGCGACCGTTGATCGGAAACTGTGGCGTAGGGCTTCGTCGCGCCAGGGGTTATATGAGGTGTCACCCTCGATATTATTCTCGGTCTGCACCTCCCCGGTCCTGATCGCCTTGCCGCTGGGGCCTTTGCCCAACGGCGAGTCATCATGGCGCACCCTGATCTGTTTCAGATAGTCCTGGCAAGGGCCACTGCTGGCAACCGGTCTGACCTCGTAATGCCCGGGCTCAACCGTGCCGATCCAGCTTAACCGCAGCTGAAAAATACGCTGCAACGCATCGCAAAGCTGCTGATAAATGGCCTGTTCACTTCGAGATGCGTTCAATTCTCTTGTTAAGCCGACAACTTGTTCGAGTTCACTCTGGTAGTCAAGCAAGCGCTGCATGGCCCGCATCCGCTGCAATTCGGCACCGGCGCGAGTGGCAAAGATTTGCATCAACGCCAGGGCTCGCTCTTGATTCGCCATGGGTTGGGTATCCATCACGGCGATATGACCAATGACTTGCTGATACACATCACTGAAGGGAACCCCCAGATAACTTTGCGCACTCATCTGTACCAGTGCGGCATCTTTGGGGAAGAAACTGGTCAGTTCCCGAGGATATGAACTTGAATGTCCATTCATCGGACCCGCGCAAGGTGTGTCTGCCAACGGATACTCGAAATTTTCGCAATGGCCCTCCCCATTCCAGTAGGCCAGGGTCCGACCCATGCCCTGTTCGGGAAAATCTTCAACCACAAACGCATAACGAACTCCGAAAGCATGGGATAAATGCCGGGTCAAGGTCCGGAAATAGTCACTGCCGCCGGATGCTGGCGCGGTGCCTTCTACGAGGATGCGTAAAGCGTCTTCAAATTGCTTACGTTCGGTGATGTCGTAAAAAACAATCAGGTTGGCGTTGTCCATCGGGGCCATGTTGAACCGGATGTCGCGCACGCTGCCATCTTTGCCGGTAACCTTGTACTCGAGTGCTTCGAGCTCGGTGCCGTCATGCAGCGCCTTCTCCACCGCCGTCTGCCATTCTTGCGCGACGCGCTCTCGATAGGCGGGGTCGGGATAGGCACGCGGCCACCACTGCGCCAGCGTCGGGATGTCGGTCAGCGTGTAGCCGAAGGTCTCGGTGAACTTGCGGTTCACATAGGTGATGTTCTCGTCTGCGTCGTTCATCGCCAGGGCCACAGGCGATGCTTCGATAATGGTGCGCAACCTCGCCTCGCTTTGCAGCAGCGCCTCTTCAGCAAGTTCCTTCTCCGTGACATCCTGCATCACCCCGATCACCGCGGCCCGACCATCGTCGATTGTCACCGTGGAAGTGGATATGGACAGCAGGCGCTGCATACCGGATTTCGTGGTCACTCGCCACACCTCGCTTGCGAGGTCGTCGCCCTCGCGCATCCGGTCCATGCGGGCGATGGCGCGGCTTTGCAGTTGCGCATCGGGATATAGGGTCTGATACCAGCCCAGATGGTTGATCTCCTCCATGGTGTAACCGGTGATATCGGTCATACGCTGGTTCCACAGCGAGAAGGCAACATAGGGGAACTCGTCGAAGGCGAAGCAGACCGAGATCCCTTCGGACGCACCGGTGATGATCTTGTCGAGAAAATCGCGGTTGCTCTTCAGGGCGCGCTCGGTTTGCCTGAGTGCGCTGATGTCGACATGCGTGCCTACCAGCCGGCGGGGTGTCTGCGGTTTGCCATCGGCAGCGGTGGCCAGACTGGCGCGCGACAGTATGTCTACCCAGTGTCCATCCTTGTGGTGCATGCGGAATTCGGTTTCAAAGGAGGTCGCTTTATCAGCGATGAGGTCGGATACCAGTTGCAGCGTGCGTGCTTTGTCGTCCGGATGGAAGAGCTGAGCCCATGTGTCCAGCGTATGTGGGAAAGCATCGGCCTCGTAACCGAGCATACCTAACCAGCGGGGCGAGTAATGCACCTCCTCGGTGTCAAGGTTCCAGTCCCACAAGCCGTCGTTGGCGCCGGTCATGGCCAGGCGCAAGCGCTCTTCACTTGCAGCCAGAGATGCTTCCACCTTTTTGCGCCCGGTGATGTCATGGAGGGCCCCATAGAGCACATGCTCCCCGCGGCCGGTCGGATCGTCTTCAACCCGGGCAAAGCTGTCGATGTAACGCACCGAGCCGTCGCGTTGGTCAACGCGCAGAACGATATTGCTCGACTGACCAGGCCGCAGGGCCGTAATACTGCTGGTGAACAAGGCCTGATCGTCCTTGACCACAAAAGGTCCCCAGCAGCCTCGGGCAAGCAAGGTTTCATTGTCAAAGCCAAATGCCGCTTCGGCATTGCCCGCTATCCAGTCGAAACGGAACATTCCATCCTCGCAACGTCGGCAGGAATAGACCAGATCGCTGGTCATCGCGGAAATGGAGCGAAGGCGCGACTCGCTCGTATGCAGTGCCACCAGCGCCTTTAGGCGCTGATTCAAGAAACGCCGGATCATCCAGGTAGAAACCACGCTGACGACAAAGAAGGCCACCAGCAGCAGGGAGGTCTTTATCACTTCGTCATGCCAAGCGCCTAGATAGTCCATCGGCGCCATGCCCACGGCCAGGATGAATGGCAGGTAGCGGACCCGGTGGACCGCATAGCTGCGCTCGTAACCATCCGGCGCCTTGGACACATGGAAGGTTCCGGTCTCCTGCCCGGAGTCGAGTAGCGCCGTGAACACATCGGAGATATGAGACTGGCCAATTTGACCTGCGGGTCCTGGCACCGGCGGAAAGCGTGTCACCAGCCCGAGATTCAAGTTCCGGATCACGGCTGAGCCATGCGGGCCCAGCTTGAGCCGGGATAGCAAACCGGTGAAATAGCTGATGGGTAACGTCGCTGAAACGATCCTGGCGAAGGATCCATCAGGGTTGCGGTAAGAGCGGGTCAGTCCGATGACCCAGGTTTCCGACATCTTGTCGAGTATCGGTGGGCTAACGATCATGCGCTGGCCTGGATTGGCCCGGTGCAACGGGAAATATTCGTTGTCGGCGGTAGTCACCGCCGGTGCCACCTGGTTGATCCCCTTGCCCCAGAGCACCTCTCCTTTGGCATTGGTCATGCGAAAGCTATCGACTTCCGGATGGCGGTCCTGGTAGGTCTTAAGCAGCCGGTCGATAGACGCATCGTCCAACGGATGGAATTGTTCCTGATGTTCCAGCACATCGATGATGCTCAGCAAGGCCAGGTCAATGCCCCGGACAGAATCGGCGATATTTTCTTCGAGCAGGGTGGCTAGGTTGCCTGTGGTGCTCAGAACCTGTGCGACGGCTTTCTCGCGGCTGTATAGCAGGCTCTGAATGACGATAGCGGCGACGAGCACATTGATGACGATCACGCCCGCAATCAGCCAATGCTGAAAACTTCTGTTCAGTGCCAGCAAAGGGGTTTTTTGGGTATCTGTCTGCATTGGCGTAACGCCGAGATCAATTCATTGGTTTTTCTAGTGGAAGTATTCTGGCACAGATCTGTCGTGCAGGGGTGTCCTGTTGTGCCAGGGGTCGTCGAGGCGCGCCTTCCCGTTTGACCAGGGCTACGCCTCTGTTCTTAAACCCACAAGTCCGTGCTGGGGAGTCTGTTGGATAGACGACAGGCAGGCGGTACCAGCAGCCAATTCATCCTTAATGGAACGTCACGATCGCCTGCGGCTTGCATTCGCATGACATCTTAACTAACTAAATAGATTATAAATCTATTACTTTGACAGCCATGAATCCCAACAGGGAGCCCTGGCCAAGACTCCCAAAGGACGAGTCCGGCACGGGCCTTGCTGTAGTGACTCCAGAGTTATTTCAAAACCCGAGGGGCTACCCTGTCCCTGATCTCTGGAGGCGCCATGTTGGAGTTAAAGATCGCGAGCCGCAACGAGGTCGGTGCATCCGGCGAGGGGTGTTCATCAAGCGGTTGTGGCGGGTCTGCGGATGCACTTTCCCACCTGCCGGCGCATATCCGCACCAAGGTCCATAACCACCCTTGCTACTCGGAGGAGGCCCATCATCACTATGCCCGGATGCATGTGGCGGTGGCCCCAGCCTGCAACATTCAGTGTCACTACTGCAACCGTAAGTACGACTGTGCCAACGAGTCTCGCCCCGGGGTGGTCTCGGAACTCCTGACCCCCGACCAGGCGGTGAAAAAGGTGCTGGCGGTGGCGGCGAGCATTCCCCAAATGACGGTGCTGGGCATCGCCGGCCCCGGCGATCCCCTCGCCAATCCTGAGCGCACCCTGGCCACCTTCCGGGCCCTTTCCGAGCAGGCCCCCGATATCAAGCTGTGCGTCTCGACCAATGGGCTGGCCCTCCCGGACTTGGTTGATGACCTGTGCGCACTCAATATCGACCACGTCACCCTCACCATTAACTGCGTGGACCCCGACATCGGCGCCCACATCTACCCCTGGATCTTCTGGAAAAACCGTCGGGTCAAGGGCCGCAAGGCCACTGAGATCCTTATTGAACAGCAACAACAGGGGCTTGAGATGCTGGTGGCGCGTGGCGTCCTGGTCAAGGTCAACTCGGTCCTGATCCCCGGGGTCAACGACGAGCATCTGCAGGAAGTCTCCCGGGTGGTCAAGGCCAAGGGGGCCTTTCTGCATAACGTCATGCCCCTGATCGCAGAGCCCAGGCATGGCACCTTCTTCGGCCTCATGGGCCAGCGCGGTCCAACCCACGACGAGCTCCAGCAACTCCAGGACGCCTGCGCTGGGGACATGGCCATGATGCGGCATTGTCGTCAGTGCCGTGCGGATGCGGTGGGGATGCTGGGCGAGGATCGGGGGGCCGAATTCACCCTGGACAAGATCGGGGCCCTGGAGATCGATTACCCCCTGGCCATGGAACGGCGTCGCCAGGTTCATGCCGCCATCGAGTCCAAGCGTGCGGCCCGGGCCCAAGTGACCGGTGAGATTTTGATCTCGCCAGCTACTATCAAGCGGGTCAGGCGGGAGACGCGACCGGTGTTGATGGCGGTAGCGACCAGCGGCGGCGGGGTGATCAATCAGCACTTCGGCCAGGCCCGTGAGTTCCTGATCTATGAGGCCAGTGCCCGGGACGTGCGTTTCATCGGCGTTCGCAAGGTCGGGGCCTATTGCCGTGGTCCCGACGACTGTGGCGAGGCGGAGTGGGTCCTTGAGGATACCCTCCGCGCCCTGTCGGGCTGCGAGGCGGTGCTGTGCTCCAGGATCGGCTATGAACCCTGGGGTCAACTGGAGGCGGCCGGCATAGCGCCGAATGGCGAGCACGCCCTGGAACCCATAGAGCAGGCGGTGGCCAGCTTTTACCAGGAGTTGGTTGCGGCGGGGCGGTTGGTAATGCCGAGGCCCGAACGGGCGCGGTTGCGTGCCTGAGTTCTTCCGAGAGGCTAATCCCCATGGCTTTTCAAATCATTGAAGGTTGTGTGAATTGCTGGGCCTGCCTACCTCTATGTCCGAGCCAGGCTATTCTCGTCGTTAAGCCGCACTTTTTGATCGATTCCTGGCGTTGCAACGAATGCGAGGGCCACTACGCCGACCCCCAGTGCGCCAGCATCTGTCCTGTCGAGGGGGCCATTCTCGATAGCTTGGGTATCCCCTTGAATCCTGTAGGTTCGCTGACCGGCATCCCCCTGGGGCGGCGGACCGCGACTAGGGTCGAGATCGGGGCCAGTTAGGTCATGGTTCCCCCTTCGATATCGGCTCCGCTCCCGGCTAGTCTCACAGGCGCCGTCGCGGTCGCCCCCGGTGTTCACTGGATAGGCGCCCTGGACCCGACCCTGCGGACCTTTGACATCATCCTGCGCTCCGCCAACGGCACCACCTACAACGCCTTCCTGGTGCGTGGGGACCAGGGGGTGGCCGTGGTGGATACGGTTAAGCTGGAGTTCGCGGAGGAGTTTTTCCGGCGCCTGGAGTCCGTCGCGGACTATGCGGAGATCCAGGTCATCGTGCTCAACCACTTGGAACCGGATCACAGCGGAGCGCTTCCCGAGTTGATGCGCCGCGCCCCTCAGGCGCGCCTCTATATCTCTACCCGCGCCACCGCCATGCTCAAGGCCTTGTTGAAGCCCAAGGCAACCGACGGACCTCTGGAGTACCAGACGGTCGGCACCGGGGATGAGGTTTCCCTGGGCAGCCGTACCCTGCGGTTCCTGCATACCCCCTTCCTGCATTGGCCCGACACTCAGTGTACTTATCTGGTGGAGGAGGGCGTACTGTTCTCCGGGGACATTTTCGGCTGCCATTATTGCGACAACCGGCTTTTCAATGACCGGGTCGGCGACTTTCGCTTTTCCTTCGACTATTACTACGCCCACATCATGCGGCCCTTCAAGGCCCATGTGATCGAGGCCCTCAAGCTGATCGAGCCCTTGCGGCTGAACCTGATCGCGCCCACCCATGGCCCCATCCTGCGGGACAGGCCCCGGCGCTACGTCACCCACTACCGAGAGCTTTCCACTTCCAGCCTCGCCGAGCGCATCGGTAACGAGGAACAGTCGCTGTGCGTCTTCTACATGAGTGCCTACGGTAGCACCGCGCGCATGGCCGAGGCGATCCGCGCCGGGGCGGAGGCAGGGGCTGGGGTCCGTGTCTCGCTCTATGACCTGGCGGGGGGCGAGACCGCGCCCTTCGTGGATCTGATCGAGGAGGCGGATGCCATCGTCTTTGGCTCTCCCACCATCAACGGCGATGCGGTGAAACCGGTGTGGGATCTGCTGTCCTCCCTCGCGGTGGTCAATCTTCAGGGCAAATTGGGGGCCGCCTTCGGCTCCTTTGGCTGGAGCGGCGAGGCGGTACGCATGATCGAGGATCGCATGAGGGGGCTGAAGATGCGGGTGCCGGTGGCCGGCCTGCGGATCAGGCTAATCCCGACCGATGAGGAACTCGATGAGTGCCGCGATTTCGGCCGTCGGCTCGCGCTGGCCCTAGTGGGTGAGGCCTCCGAGCGGGTCATCGAGATGGTGGATCTGTGATGGGTGCTACCCAGGATCACCGTTCGAGCGCGGAAAATTGCATGTCCCGGCCCGGACCTGGTCTTCATGACGGGCTCGGTCAGGCGGAAGGTTTCCATTTCAACGAGGCAATCAGGAGTCTTAACCATGCCAAAAGCCAAAATCACCTTCGAAGACATCAGTCAGACCGTCAATGTCCCGGCGGGTACCCGGGTGATCGAGATCTCCGAGAAAATCGGGGCCGGGATCATCTACGGGTGCCGCGAGGGCGATTGCGGCACCTGCATGATGCATGTACTTGAAGGCTGGAATAATCTCACCGAGCCCTCGGTGCTTGAGGAGAAGGTTCTGCGCGAAAACATGGCGAGCCGTCATGACCGGCTTGCTTGCCAGGCCCAGGTCCTTGGCGACTGTAAGGTCAAGCCTGCCTGATGTCGCCTTTTACCCCCTAATCCAGCAATTGCGGAGAAGCACCTATGGCCCTCGTGACCTTTTCGAGCCCCGATTACAAGGACAGAACGGTTTACGCCGTGGCGGGAAGCCACACCGAAACCCTGCTCAAGATCGCCAAGGAGCATAAGGTTCCGGTTCATCATGACTGTCAGGATGGCGAATGTGGCAACTGCCTGGTCCACGTCACCAGCGTGGACCATAAGACCCAGCGGATGGGCGGACCCCTGACCGACAAGGAGAAAACGGTCTTGCGCCAACTCGGTAAGATTTCTCAGGGGGATATCGAACAGATGGCGGTGGACGACATCCCCACCGAATGGCGTTTGGCCTGCCAGATGATCGTGCGGGACGAAGACATCCTGGTGGCCTATTGAGATGTGGGCCCCGGCATCTTCCTCGCCTTTGCCAGAGCGCCGCGCGGCGCACCCGGTAGCGCTGGAGGGAGCCCCCCTGGCGGTCGGGCTCGGGCTTGACGGCGTTTATGCCCGGCTCATGACCGACGCGGCCGGGATGGGAAACGATGCGGCCTTTGCCGCCATGATCGCTACCCGGGTAACGGGCGGGGGTGCCCTGCCACCTTGGCTCGGATTGGATCGCGCGGCTTGCCATTGCCTGCTGGAACATCATTTCCCGAGCCTGGTGGGGCGATCCCTACCCGGGTTCCTGGGGGCCCTGGCCTCCCACGCCCCAGGGTGGCGACCCGAACCTGACCACCGCCAGGAGGAACGCCAGGATTTAATCGGGCTCATGCTCTCAAGCCGCGCTGGCGGTTCCCCCTCGGAGATCTGGATGGCCTCCGTGGTGGCGGCTGGCTCCATGGGAGGTAATCACCTCTGGGAAGACCTGGGCCTGAGAAGGCGCCCGGAGTTGACCGAACTCATGCGCCGCAACTTCCCGTCCCTCGCCGCTCGCAATGTCCGGGACATGAAATGGAAGCGTTTCCTCTACAAGCAATTGTGCGAGGCCGAGGGCATTCATGCCTGCCGCGCCCCGTCTTGCGAGGAGTGCGCCGATTATCATGTTTGTTTTTCCTCCGATCATTGAGGTTCTCAGCGCCGGGATTCCGGATGGGCTGAGTGCCCGGGCCAATGGCGCCTACCTGGGTCTGGCTGTGGGCGACGCCCTCGGCGCCACCCTGGAGTTCATGACGCCCAGGGAAATCCGCCAGGCCCATGGGGTGCATAAACATCTGAGTGGGGGCGGCTGGTTGCGGTTGCGTCGGGGCCAGGTCACGGACGATACCGAGATGAGCCTGGCCTTGGGGCGAGCCATCCTCGGCGCGAGGAGGGTGGAGGCGCGAGCGATCGCGGAGTCCTTCAGCGCCTGGATGCGAGGCAAACCGGTGGATATCGGCCACACGGTGCGGCGCGGCATTGTCCGCTTCCGCCAGACTGGCGAGACGGTGGTGCCCCTGAACGACCAGGACGCCGGTAATGGCGCCTGTATGCGTGCCCTGCCGATTGCCCTCTGCACCCTGGGACTGGACGTGGCCGCGGTGGCCGAGGCCAACCAGATCCAATCCCACACCACTCACCACAGTCCCCTCGGGGACGCCGGGACCCTGACCGTGATCCGCATGGTCCAGACGGCCCTGCTGGGCGGTACCAAGCCCGATCTCAGGGCATTGGCGGATGCCTTGGTGGACCTGGAGCCAAAATACCGCTACGACCGCCAACCGATCGAAATCCCGAGTGGCTATATCGTCGAAACCCTGCAAGCAGTCTTTCAGGCACTCTTCAGCACCCAGGACTTCGAGACCGCCCTGATCGACGTGGTCAACCGCGGCGGTGATGCGGATACCACGGGGGCCATCCTGGGTATGATCACAGGGGCCCTATATGGCCGGGAGGCCATCCCCAGACGCTGGCTCGCCACCCTGGATAAGGGCATCGCGTCCTCCTGCCGGGAACAGTCCAACGCCCTATTGAGGATCGCCCCTAAGGGTGGTGTGCCTGGCTGGGCCAGGTGAACCTAATAAGGGCAGTTACCCCTTGCCCTATTTGAGCCAACCAAATGAAATAATGGCTAAAGGAGGTGCCCATGAACCCGTTGGCCCAACAGCGGTTTGGGGTGATCAGCGCAACAGGGCCCCGATCCGGCCTATACTGACTCATCCGTCCCCAAGCCAACGCTGAGCCCCACGCCGCCTTTAACACCATGTCCGCTGTCATTTTCCCAATCCAACCGTTAGAGGCCAACCAACCGCAGCTGCTGGAGATCTACCTGTCGGCGATGCGGCAACGGTTCAAGAGCGAGGTCAATCGCCTGACCTCCGGCGCCATGGCGGAATTGCTGGCTGGCCGCTCGGATGCGGCGGACCTGAGCTTTCTGCTCAGCTACCTATACGCGTTTCATTGGATGCAGCACAAGGTGCATGCCGACTACCGCGCCCAGGTGCTGGCCAGCTTCAAGGCGCCTGCGCGGCGCTGGCTGATGGACCTGCTGCTGAGCCACAGCAGCGACGCATTCATCCGCGGCTACATCGACCATTGGCTTGAGGTCAGCCCAGGCGGTCCGGTCCAGCAGGAACAGCTGCTGCGGCAGTTAGCCGAGCATGACGGGGACCCCACGCAACTGACCGCACAGATCCAGCAGATCTGGAACGCTCTTGGCCTATTCAGCAAGGACTACAAGGCCGCCTATGGCGACTTGGCCCGCCACGAGCGGGAGCGCTATGGCGACATGCTCAGCGCCTCGGACCTGGAAAGGCTGGCGCTGGTGGACGCACTGCCCGACCCAGGTCCCGAGGGCAGTATTGCGCCGCTAACCAAGGCCGGCATCATCCCTGCCATGGGCTGCCCGCAGACCTGCCGCCACTGCATGTTCATTTGGCGGCCCCTCGAGCGGCTCGATGCCGATCCTGATCTGGTCTATCGCACCGTTGACGCCCTGACCGACAAGGTGCTGTTCACCGGTGGCGACCTGACGAAGCATATGGCGGCCTTCTACGATGGCATCCGCGCCATGCGCCGCGTCACAACCTTTGCCATCCTGCTTAACGGCGACTTTGCCGACGACATGGCCGAGACCGGTCGGGTGATCGGGGCGATGGCGGAGGCCATCAAGGCGCGCCCGGGCCACTGGCCGAGGGCGAAGGTGCTGCTGCAGGTCAGCTTCGACGAATTCCACCAGGAGGTGACCGTCGACAAGCACGGCAGGCTCAAGGAACGCATTCCGGTGGCCAAGATCGCCAATATCGTGGAGACCGCGCCGCGCTACGCGGAGCAGGTTCAGCTGGCGCTGCTGCACAAGCAGACCAGCCTTAATTTTTCCATGGACGTCCTCTACAAAGGGGTCTTCGCCCGGCTCGTGAACGAGCTGGGCGAACGCGGCCAGCAGGTGCAGGTACTGTCTACCGCCCCTTCGGTGCGCCTGAAGCGCAACCCGCTGGCGCCCGACAAGCTGGCACCGATCCTCAAAGACGCCAGCTTTGTACTGACTCGCCACCCCGATAGGCCCATCCTGCTGACCAGCTCTACCATCGACGGCTATGGTCGCGCCGAGCTGCTCGACGAGGGCGAAACAGTCAAGGAAAGGGAGCTGTTGGCCGAGGTACTGGCCAAGGGCCAAGGGGCGGGCGAGCGTTTCGATATCGACCTGATGTTCTGGTTCAACGGCTGGGCCACGCTGTTCAACGCCGTACATATCTGTCTGGGGGACCTGTACAGGGACGGTGTGGACACTATTCTGGCGCGCCGGCGCAAGGACCCCATGACCCGTGCGCTCAATGTCTTCGACCGGCGCCTGCCCCAGCTGTACGCCGAGATGCGTGACGACATCGACGCGGTGATCGACAAGGCCACCGGCCCGCACCACCTGTTCCACATGCTCACCGAAGAGAGCGCGGTACGCCTGCACCTGACCCGGCGGCTGATCGAACTGGGCTGATCCAGAACCGTTCCGGGTGAGTCCTTTGTCCGAACTGGCGAGCGGGTCGAAGGGGGGAGTGGCCAGAGAAGCGGAACGCCAAGTCTAGGTATCTGCCGGGAACTCCTCGTAGCCCGGATGAGGCGCTAGCGGAATCCGGTGACCGACGGTGGCCTGGGTCTCGGTGCCGAGGGGACCACCGCGCTCTTTCAGGCGAACATTCGCGGTCTAGTTGGCTACTTCACCCTGGCCGGCAAGGGAAACTGAGCCGCCGGTGCTGCGTCGCCCTGGGGGCTGGGGTCCAGCCCGACTGCGCGGACGCGGATCGCTAGTCCGCCCCGCCAGCCTCGCCGGCGAGGTAGATCTGGTCCAGTTCGGGCAGCGGGCGCTGGTCGAAGGCCGCCTCAAAGGCCGCGAGGCGCTTGTGGATGGATTGTAGCTCGACGATGGTAGTCCAGGAATTGACCAGGTACTGGAAGGACGAAGACACCTGATTGAAGGCGGTGAGGATCTGCTGCAGGATGCCGAAGGTGACCTTACCCGCGGCAATGGTCGGTACCAGGATCAGATAGGCAAAGATATTGTCTGCCTGCAAATAGGTGTAGCGGACGATGTTGAAATAAAAGTAGTGGAAATACAGCCTGAAGTAGTTCCTGCGCACATTGCCGAATAGCTCCGTCAAGGTCGGTGGCTGGGCCCGGGTAATGTCGTCTTCTCCGTAGACCAACTCCTTACGATAGGCCGCCTCGACCCGCTGGTTGCGGAAGTAGAGCCCGGGCAGATAGACCCCGGCCAAGGCCAGCAGACCGGTGCCCAGAATCGACCAGACCAGAGCGGCGACGAAGAGCGGGTGGGCAATTGCACCGACTAGGGGCAACTCTCTGACATGGGACGACAGGGTGAATAGCACCGGCAGAAAGGCGAACAGAGTCATCACCGATTCCACGATGCTCACACCCAGGGTCTCCACGATATTCGCAAATCGCATAGTGTCCTCCTGAATGCGCTGGGAGGCACCCTCGATACTCCTGACCTCAGGCCAACGCCCGACGTAGTAGTCGTTCATGGCGGTGCGCCAACGAAACACATAGTGGCTAACAAAGAAGGCGGTGGCCACGGTGACAAAGATGGCCACGAAGGCAATCTCGGCAAACTGCACCAGCAGGGCATAAAGGCCGGCTGCGGTGATGTCTGACTTGCCCGACAGGGCCACCTGCACCGCATCGAAGAAGGGCCGCCGCCACTCGTTGATGGCCACCGAGACCTGCACCGAGAAATAGGTGGAGAAGAGGATGACCGAGGACCCGACCACCGACCACCGCTGCCAGGGGTGGGGCGAGAGGCGGAACCAGGCGAGGGCGAACAGCAGGGTCGCCGCGGCGTAATACCAGTAGAACCAGAGGAACTGGGGGGTGACGAAATAGGTGATGCCGATCACCGGGTCGGCGTCCGGGTCCGCGGGGGGAAAGCCGAAGACCGCCCCCATCTGCTCGCCCAGACCGTACCAAAGGCCGACGCACAGGGCCGCCCAGAATAGGGCGGACAGGAAGAACCACTGGGGGCGCGGGAAGAAGGAACGGAACAAGGCGGATATCTCCTTGGGCAGCCAGATCCAAGCCACTCATGCGTTGGCAAACTACGGGCCAATATGGGGCCGGAGGCGGGGCTTGCCTAGCCGCCGCACCCCAGATGGCGGCGCAGTTTGCCCTGTCTGTTGCCGGATAGCTACCGGTATCCGAGGTTAATGATCTCCCGGATCTTGAATAATGTTATGGGCTAAGGAGTGACCACCCCTTCACTGCCCTGGGCTATGCCTGCCGCAGCGAGCAGGTCCGGGATGGCCGCCGTGATGATTTCAACGCCTTTTCCAGCGCAGAAACGGCGTTCCTTGGCGGTCGGCTCGGGGATCAGGGCCCAGCCGAGGGGAGAACCGGCCCCATGGCAGATATCGGATAGCAGCATGCGTTCGGTATCGCGTAGCAGGCGTAGGCCGAGAAAGGCATATTGGCGGCCTGGGCGATAGGCCTTGAGGAAGGCGGGAATAGCGAAGCCGCCCATGAGCTCGGTGAGGTAGTCCACATAGTCCGCGTCAGAGGCGATATAGGTGGCGTCGGGGCGCGGGCTACCCATGGGTTTGAAGAGGACCGGCAGGCTGGGATCGACGGCATCCTGGGCCACCTCTTGGTAGCGGGAGCCATCGTAGTGATGAATGCGAAAGCGGTAATCGGTGCCGCCCGTTCGGGCGATGCCCCGCACCAGCGTATGGGGGTGGTCCGTATGGGAATCCTGGAGTTGGGTATCCCGATTGATATCGATCACATAAGGTGGCGCTAAGGCCTTCAGCCAGTCATGGATGGGCGCGCGCGTCCAGGTCCGCTGCCCGTAGGTCTGGTCCAAAAAGCGGAGCACGGCACCGCGCCCCCGCTTGAGTTCTACGTTCATGGCTGCCCTGGAAAACTCCCACATAAGTCGCGGCGACATGGGGCGGCCATTATTGAGCCCGAGGATGAGGCTCTCGTTGTCCGCAGGAATGGGCTCCTGGCTCAGGGGGTCGACGACCCCGGCCAGGGCACCGGGACCCAGAAAGGGGATGATCTCACCCTTTTCGATGCCTTGAACAAGCTCGCTCAAAATTCGTGACATGCCGGTGTCCTCCCTGGGGTTGGCTAACAGGATCCCGCCCGCCTTCCTAGGCCACCAAGGGCAGGGGCTCGTGGCTCAGGCATTTCTTGGGACAGACTCGAGCGCAGGCCTGGCAGCCGATACAGTCCAGCAGGTCCTTGAGGTTCATCACCATACCGGGGGCCTCCTCGAAATCGTCGTCGCTGTCAGCATCCATCTCCATGTCATCCAGTTCCAGGTCATCGCGATCGACCAACTCGAAGACATCGCGCGGGCAGACCTTGTAACAACGCCCGCAGCCGATGCAGCGGATCTGGTTCAGGTCGGTGACAAAGGCGGGAGTCCAGAAGGCCCCGCCGCGGGTGATGCCAGTCAGAGTGCTCACTTTGAATACCTCGCTGTGCTTCCCTTAAAGCCCCGCGACCCGGGGGTAGAGACCGATGATTTCCAGGGCTACCGACAGGATCTTGTCGGCCTCGTCCTTCATTTTGGAAAGGGACGGGAAGCCAAAGCGGTGCACGTCGCGCAGGGTGCGGTCCATGACCACCAGCTTGCCAACGGTGATGATGGCGCGGCCGAAACCCTCGTGGCTGAGATTGACCAGGGGAACCGCCATGAGCCCACACTCCTGTTCGATGAGGGCTGCGATGGCGTTGTAGAAGGACTTGACCCGCGCGAGGACGATCTCATCCGGGTCGCCCACCAAGGGGATCGCGCGTTTCTTCTGCGGAGTCAGGACGAAGGGTTCGAGTATCCAGGCATCCGAACAGGCGTCGTTGGCGCCATGGGTATCGAGGGCGCGCGTCTGGCGTACCATCTCCTTGGCGAAATCGGTCTTCAGGACGGGGTCATCGGTCGGTACTTCAGCGAGTAGGACAGCCATATTCTTACCTCCTTTTCGGGGTATCTCGTGAGTGTCGCGCGCGGGGCGCGGTAATGGATTCGCAGTGGATGGAGGCGGTTGCTGGCTCCCGGCGCAGGAGGAGGGGCTGGTAACGCTGGCGCCCCTTGGCGCCACCGGTCAGTTGACCCGTGAGCCAGATCCCCGCGCCGAGTCCGACGATACCCGTCAGGGCTACCCCGGTCTCCGCCAGTTGCAGCCACTGAGCAAGTCCCGCCCCGGCTACCAGGGTCAGTAGTGGTATCAGGTAGGCGATCACGGCGGCGCGCACCAGGAGGGTATCCGGGATGCCGATCACCACCCGCTCACCGATCGCGATGCCAAGGCGGTCCTCTAGGGCGAGTCTATTGGCACCCAGGGTAAAGAGGCCGCCGAGGAGAGCGTTCCCACAGCCTGCGCTCTGATCACAAGTACCACAGGCGTTACGGTGGCTCGTCTCGACCCAGGCAATACCTGGCTCATGGGCGACCACGATGGCGAACTCCTCGATCATGACCCTCACTCGCGCCACCCCTCGGCCACCATGGCGTCGAAACGGCTCTTGTCCTGGCCCCGTTGGGTGCCGATGGCCCGCGCCAGCCAGGCGCTGGGTGCGGCCCGCAACTCCTCCCGCAGCGAGGCTACGAGCTCCGACACCAGGGTCCCGGATGCAACCTTCAGGGGCTGGATACCCGCGATCCGCAATTGGTTGACGGCGGAGGCCCCGATCGCCTCGCAGTAAACCGCGGCACACCCCTCCAGGGCGGCAATTTTGACGGATAGCTTGTCCTCGTTACCGTCCCGATGGAGAGGGCCAAATTGCACCACCTCCACCAGGCTGGACTGCTTGCTAGCGATGGCATAGATGACGAAGGACACCGCCTCCCCAAAGTGTTGGTCCACCCGCCGCCTGTCCGAGCTGGCAAAGGCCACTTTCACCTCGGTCTCGATCCCCATGGCGTCGGCTCCAGTGGTTATGAGCTTAAATCGTCGGGTAAGCAGCATCTCCCTCTCCCGCAACCCTGGGCCAAGACTGGCAGTGACCAGGCATGAGGCCTTGGCGTTGCCAAAGCTTCAGGTGGCATGGTCACTGCCGGGGCGCGGCCCTTCGCCCCGAGGTGATAAGCGGGAGCGATAGGGGTGAACCTCCCCGCGCTCCAACTTGAGCAGGCGGTTGGCCAGTTCGAAGAGGGTAGCCCGCGTGCCTTGATAACCGATCCAAGTACGCTGGTAGCCGCCCAGCCGATCGTATTGGGGAAATCCGGCGCGTATCAGGGGCAGGCCCAGGCGCTCTGCGGTCGGTGCCGCGTGGGCATTGCCGATCACCACCTCGGCGGACCCGGCGCGGGCGGCCTGCTCCAGATCCTCTAGGTCACCGATCTTCACCCGCGCGCTGCGGGCCGCCGCCAGTGAGGGCGCATTGATGGGGGACACTGCGGCCACCGTCTCGGCCCCCATGCCGGCAAGGAGTTGGCTGAAGCCGACCAGGAGATCCGGCTCGGCGGCAATGGCAAAGCGGGACTGACCCAGCATGAAATGGCAGTCGAGCATGGCGTCCTGGAGTTGGGCACGTTGCCGCTCCAGGGACGTTGGGACTGGACGGGCGGCGATCCTGGCCAGGGTGGTTACCAGGGCATCGACCGCCTCCAGGCCCATGAGATGGGCGAAGCGATAATCGGGCACCCCGGTCCGTGCCTTGAGCAGATCCGCCGCCGGGTTCATGGAGCCCCCGATCACCAGGGTCGCCGCTGCGTCCTGGAGGGTTGCCAGCGCCGCGACCGAGGCGCCACCCAGGGTGAGGGGGCTGAAGTCCTCCTCAGGGAGGTGACCATCCAGGGAATCCGACAGATCGGGCAGGACCACCGGCTGGAGGCCGAAGGCCTCGATCAATTCCTTGAGGTGCTCCAAATCGCCGGGGGTGAGATGCGACCCCGCCAGCACGTTGACTTGCGGCGGATGTTTTTCCCACTCCCCCCAAGGGAGAGGGTTCGGGGGAGAGGGTTGGCCGGCTTGGGTTCCGTTGGCACCCGGGGCGGGCACCAGCCACTCAATGATGGCCTGGGTGGCTAGGGCGTAGCCGGATTCGAGGGAGCCCGTGAAGTCCGGGGTGGCGACCGGGACCACGGCGATCCGTGCGTACTGGGGGTACTGGGACCGGAAGCTCTTGACTGCCATGCGAATATCGCAGCCCTGGGTCTCCACCAATCCGGTGGTGGGCAGCCCGATGAGATCGGGGGCATGCTTCTCGCAGATAACCCGCAGCCCCTCCACCAGATGGTCCTCCGACCCCATGATGGCGCTGACCTGTTCGATAGCGGTGGTCTGCAGGGGAATAGGTTCGCGAAAGTGGCGTACGAAGAAGACCTTGCCGAAGGCAGTACAACCCTGGGAACCATGGAGCATAGGGATGGCGCGACGAAAGCCCAGAAAGGCCAGGGCCGCGCCCAGGGTGGCGCTGGCCTTGAGAGGGCTGACCGACAGGGCCTTGGCGCGCTTCACGATCTCAGGTAGGCCCGGGGCGATCGGCTGGGGGGGTGGCATGGCCGATGGCCCAGCGGACGAGGTGGCCCGAGGTTTCGGGCTCCAGGGTGCCGGCTGGCGCGCCGCGCCCCAAACAGGGCTCTCGATAGTCAGACAAAGTTGCCGGGCCAACTCCAGCATGCCGGTATAACCCGCGTAGGCGAAATCTCGTTCCTGGTTGATGTCAAGGAAGGGGATGCGTGCCTTCAAGGCCGTGTACATGTTGCGCCCCCCGGCAATGAGGATATCCACTTCCTGGGCGTGGACCATGTCGATCAGCCCCCGGGGGTTGCCGTCATCGATCATGATGGCGTCCTCGCCCATCAAGGCGCGGATACGCGCCTTGTCATCCTCCGTGGACTTGCGGGTACCGGTGGCGACCACGATCATGCCGAGGTCTTGCAGGGCCGAGACGATGGACCATGACTTGACGCCACCCGTATAGAGCAGGACCTTGCGGCCCTGGAGGCGCTGGCGCCAGGGAGCCAGTTGGGCGTGGATGGCCGCCTCCTCCCGGGCGATTAGGGCCTCGGCGCGGGCGGTCAGATTGGGGTCGCCGATGACCCGTGCGAAGTCCCGCAAGGCCTGAGAGACATCGGCGACCCCGTAGAAGCTGCCCTCGAACCAGGGCGTGCCGAAGCGCTCCTTGAGCTGGCGGGCGACGTTGATCATGGCCTTGGAGCAGACCATCATGTTGACCTCCGAGCGGTGCATGGTCTGCACCTCCCGGTAGCGGGCGTCCCCGGAGAGGCTGCCCAGGACCCGCAGCCCCAGCTCATCGAGAAGCGGCAGGACGTGCCATAGCTCCCCGGCGATATTGTATTCGCCGATCAGGGTTACATCGTGGACCTTGAAATCCTCCCGCTCGCTGTCCGCAGGTAGCGGGTCCGGCTCCCGGGTCCCGCAGACATATTTCACCATCGCCTCCCCGGCGATACGATTGCCCAGATTCTTGGTGCCGTAGAAACCCGCCGCGTCCACGGGCACCACCGGCGTCCCCCAACGGCTGGCGGCCTCCTTGCAAACCGCCTCGATGTCGTCCCCGATCAGAGCCGGGATGCAGGTGTTGTAAACAAAAACCGCCGCCGGCCGATAGGTGTCGATGGCTTGCTTAATGGCATGAAAGAGACGCTGCTCCCCCCGGCCCATGATCACGTCCTGCTCGGTCAGGTCCGTGGTCATGCCCATCTTGTAGAGGCTGGGACCCGAGGAACGGGTACCGCGGTTATCCCAGGAACTCCCGGCGCAGGCGATGGAGCCGTGGACGATATGGGCCACGTCCGCGATGGGCAGGAGCGCGATCTGGGCCCCATCGAAGGCACAGCCACCCGCCGTCGCCCCAGGCTTGGTCTTGGCGCATCCCGACTTGGCCTTGCTGCTGTGGGCGCAGGCCGGCTCGTCGAGCAGGGCAGCGATCTGTTGCTGTTTCATCGGGACCCCCTATCAGGTATGTACTAACCTAAGCAGGGGGCGTGCCAAGTTATATCTAATTGATATTTAGTGTTTATAGTTTAAGAGAGGGAATTGGCTGTCGTATTCACGACAAGCGGCGCGGGTCGCGGACCAGGTCGGCGGTGAGCACATCCAGATACCCATCGGGCCCCTGGCGCACATTGCGCACCCGCTGACCGATGGTCAGCTTCTCCGCGCCGACCACCCGGGTGCCGTCCAGCACTAAAGTGAATCCTCAGCCCAAGGCATCGAGGGGGCTCTGCACCCCCTTACCGCCCCGATTGAGGACGTGGGTATAGATCATCGTGGTGGACACATCCGAGTGTCCCAACAGCTCCTGCACCGTGCGGATGTCGTAGCCCGCCTGAAGCAGATGCGTGGCGAAGGAATGGCGCAGGGTATGGGTCCCGACCCGCTTCTCGATCCCCGCCGCCCGGGCCGCCGCGTTGACCGCCTTCTGCAGGGCGTTCTCGTGCAGATGGTGACGCCGCAGGGCCCCACCTCTCGGGTCCGTAGAAATCCGCCCGCTCGGGAAGACATACTGCCAGCGCCAGTCCTTGGACGCGCTCGGGATCTTCCGCGCCAGGGCCTCGGGGAGATAGACCTCCCCCAGGCCCTCCTTGAGGTCCCCCTCGTGCAGTTGCCGCACCCGAACCAGGTGCTGGTGCAAGGGGCCCGCCAGCTTCTCCGGGAGGGGCACCACCCGGTCCTTGCCGCCCTTGCCGTTGCGCACCACGATCTGCTTGTACCCGAAGTCCAGGTCCTGGACCCGCAGGCGCATGCACTCCATGAGCCGCATCCCGGTGCCGTACATCAGCGAGGCCATGAGCCGGTGAGTTCCGGAGAGTTGCCCGAGCAGCGCCACCACCTCCCCGTGGGTTAGCACCGTCGGCAGTCGCTTCGGCCGCCTGGCCCGGGCAAAGTCCCCGAAGTCCAGACCCTCGCGCTTGAGCACATCCCGGTAAAGGAAGACCAGGGCATTGAGGGCCAGGTTCTGGGTGCTCGCTGAGACCTGTCGATGCACCGCCAGGTGCTCTAGAAAGGCGCCGACATGCGCGTCCCCTAACTCCTGTGGGTCTTGGTTCTTATGGAAACCGATGAAGCGCATGACCCAGTGCAGATAGGTCTGCTCGGTGCGGATCGAAAGCCCCCGCACCCGCGCCACCGCGCTCGCCCGTTCAAGGATAGGACCATGGGTCGCCTTAATCACCGCGAAGGGCATGGCATCCGATGCCCCGTCCGTAGCCACTGACTCATAATCCCGCGCTACCGTCGGGTGCGACGACCCCAGCTCCCGCGCCGAAGCCTGCCAATGGGCCCAGTCCACTGCATTGATCCAGGCAACCCCGGCCAGCTCCAGCAGTATCCGTATAGCATCAGCCGCCTGACGTACCTGCCAGCCCTTGATCTCCGGCTTGCGCCCCAAGGCCGCCAGATAGGCATCCACCTCGGCGGCAGATTGATCCGCCAGTTTGCGCCCCGGATGGGCCGCGACGTATTCCTCGGCCCGTATCACAAGCCACCGGTCGAAGGGTGGCTTAGCGCCTGATTCCAAGACCTTTTCGGTGTACCTGGCCCAGAAGGCGCGGACCTTCTCCTCATGGGTTGACGGTGTTTCGGGCATGGCGTAGTCTCGGGGGCGCTGAACAGGGGTCAGGGCGGGGGCTGCTGCGGGGTCTCGCCGACACTGTAACAGTTTAGAGACTACACGGAATCTGTCTAGTAATGTTCACGTAGATGTCTCCGTGAACAAGACTTCACAGATCTGTGAAGTAACAGTTATGTGTAAAAGACAATGACCCAACCATCATTTGTGAGGTTTGTATTGTGACAACAAAGATAGTCGTATTACATAGTGGCGGACTTGATTCAACTGTTTGTTTGCATCAAGCGATCAGTACTGGTAACGAAGTTGTCAGTTTAGGGATCGATTATGGCCAGAGGCATCGTATTGAATTGGAATATGCCAATAAACAATGTGAAAAATTGGATATTGATAGAAAAATAATAAAAATCGAATGGACGAAGCCAGTTCGTGAAATCCCAAAAGACCGTGATGTTGAGGAAATGAGTAAGTCGGTTTCTCCAGCGTTTTTACCAGGAAGGAATGCTGTATTTTTTATTATCGCTTGCGCTGAAGCATCAGGACTCAACGCAAAAGAAGTTTGGACGGGAGTTAACTCTATCGATTTTTCTGGATATCCTGATTGCACCCCGGATTTTGTTAAATCATTCCGTGATATGTTGAGTAATGCTATTCCTAATGGACCGCAATTGATCACTCCTTTGCAGTTCAAGTCAAAAACAGAAATTGCTAAGCTCGCGCATGAATTAGGAATTAGCAAAGGAGATACATGGAGCTGTTATACTCCCCATTACCATAAGAATGGTATTTCACCATGTGGCAGATGTGACGCGTGCAGGCTACATAACCACGCATGGCACTCTGCCGGATTCCAATAATAAGCAAGAAATATAATGAAGAAACTTTGTCTTGTGGCATGTGTTAAGACCAAGGAAAGCATGGCTTGTGCCGCGGCAGACTTGTATACATCCCCTTTGTTTAAAAAATCTCGTTTGTACGCTGAATCATACTGTGATGAGTGGAAAATACTTTCGGCAAAACATGGGCTTGTTGATCCAGGCATGTTATTGCAGCCGTATAGTGAAACACTGAATAACGCTAGCGAAAAACAAAAACAAGAATGGGCCGCATCAGTTTACAAGAAACTTCACCCATTGGTTTCTGCAAATACAGAAGTGATATTTCTAGCTGGTAAAAATTATCGCAAATATCTAATTCCGATGTTACAGGATGCGGACGCAGCAATACATATTCCTATGGAAGATTTGTCATTAGGAAATCAGCTTGCGTGGTTAAATACACAATTGAAACCCGTGAACGCATCAATCGATTTAAAAAGATTTTATGATTTGCTTGGTAAATTAGAGCATGGGATTGGAGGGAAACATAGAGTTCGGGATCTTGAAGGCGGTGCAACAATACCGAAGCAAGGCATTTACTTTTTTTTCGAAAATTCTGAATTTCACAACCAAGATCAAGGGGTGCTAAGGGTGACTCGAGTTGGAACCCACGGCGTTAGCAAAGGATCAAAATCTAGTTTGTGGAATCGCATTAAAACTCACAAAGGCAATACATCGTTAGATGGAAACCATAGAGGTTCTATTTTTCGACTTCACGTTGGAAAGGCTATTATCAATCATTCTAAAGGGGCTCTGTGTTACCCTCATTGGGGCATAGGTCAATCCGCTTCGAAAGAAATAAGGGCACAAGAATCGGAGCATGAAAAACGAGTATCTAAATATATTAGTGATATGAGTATTCTATGGTTATCTGTGCCAGGTGAATCAGGTGCAGATAATGACCGGGCATATTTAGAGCGCAACATCATAGGGTTGTTAACATCAAGAACAACGAAGCCTAAACTAATATCCGAAAACTGGCTTGGGCGTTATAGTGATAAAGACATCATTGTAAGTAACGGGCTGTGGAATATTGCACACGTTGGTGTTGCGTATGATCGCCGTTTTTTAGATGTTCTTTCTAAGTACATTGATGTCACATTAGGAAAAGCATCGCAACCAGTCTTTCCGATTGCTCCACGAAAGCAGAACAAAAGAAATATTGAAGCCACTAAGTCACAGCAAATGGAATTATGGGATAAGTAGATGAACAGCTTGAAACATTCACACAAGGTTATTCTACAGGCCTATACAAGACCGATACTACACATGAGGCAGCAAATTGAATATGATCGTTTTGGTTTTATCTTTGGTGCGGGCCTAAGTAAGTCATTTGGGTTGCCATCTTGGTCGGAGCTTGTTAATTCAATCGCTAGCGATAGTCGTGTGGATGGTGAGGATATATTAGCCGGCGCAGCACCGCGAGGCGCATTATCATACAAGACGGAAATGCTCTACCAACATTATAAAAAGAAGGAAGACGGAGTTGATATCTCTTCTTATTATAGCGACAGAAAGAAGGAGTATAAGGTTGCGGGAATGTGGATCAACATAGTTCGTGAACACCTTTACAGAAATGCTCCAGTAGACATCGTCAAAGCCGCACAAGAACATCCATACTTGATGAAGCTATTGCCGATAATAAAAAAATCGCCTTTAACTGTCACCTATAACTTTGATGATTATATTGAACAAGCCATTTCGCACACAAGGACAGATGAAGAAAAAAAGGATTCAAAAGGGTATGAAACTATAACCAATCCTTGGATCCAATTTAAACGAAAAACGAGCATTATTTATCATCCAAACGGTGTTGTTCCATCTGTATATATGGAAGCACCTACTGATCGCATTGTGTTTTCTGAAGCATCATTTGCAGACCAGCTTATTGGCCAATCGACTGGTGACAATGCGGGGTTATTAAATCATTTATCAAAAAACACCTGTATGTTTGTGGGGCTGTCCTTAGAGGATGAATCATTAAGATCCTTGCTTGTTCAATCTGCAAGAACAAATCCTGGAAATTATCACTATTATGTGATGTACACTGGCGAGAATGGATTAGAAAAAAAGCACGAAGAGGCGATTAGGAATACTAATTTTAAAGTTTATAATTTAGTTACTTTGTTTATGGGTAACGATGGCATATCTTTATTGGCTGATCTATTGACCGTTGAAAGAGAGGTATTTTGTGATTTTGCGGAAGAGCACAACATTAATCTCTTGTATAGATACTATATGACAGGTCCTTTAGGGGTTGGCAAAAGTACATCGATAAATTATATGAGGAACTTGATTGTATATGACGAATGGCTGGAGCCCAGGCTGCCTATATTGGGAAAACCATGGGATGAACTAACCGATGAGGAAAAAGAAGAAGCAGACAATTGGATAATCGAACAGTTTAAATTGAAGAATACCAAGCTTCGTCATAAAACTGAGGGGATCTTCTTGATTGATAGAGGTCCTTTGGATCCGCTGGCATTTACACCTGAACATGAAAGGAATAAAAAAGCAGTGCGTTTGAAAAGCGCATATTCGCCAGGCTATTCCGACCACAGAGCGCAAAGTGGAATGCTGATTTTTCTCGATGGAGATACGGAGGAGCTGGAATTGCGTATGCGCTTGACGCAAAGAGAAAGTTATGACGCTAAACGACTGGATAAAATGAAAAAAGACCTTTTTGATGTTTACGGAAGTGACAACCTAAATGTTTTAAATACTAAAGGTCTTGCCGTTGATGAAGTTGTGCGAAAGATTTCTGAATTAATTCATTTAATAGAATATAAACCTACGGATCTTCATAAAAGGCTAGATTCGCACATATCAAGCGATAGTAATTAGGAGCGAATAATGCGTAGCCACAAGACGAAACCGAGAGTTTATGTTGCTTCTCCGTTATTTTCTGTCGCAGAAATAGAATTCAATCTGAAGTTGTCCCGCATATTAGAGGCAAGGTTTGATGTTTATTTGCCGCAAAGGGATGGAGGTTTGCTAAATGAGCGAGTAAAAGCTGGCAATAACGTGTCGGAGGCATCCAAGGAAATATTCGAAACAGATATTGCTGCAATTGAACAGTCTGACTTAATAATAGCTGTGCTTGATGGCCGAACCGTTGACGAAGGTGTTTCTATCGAGCTTGGATATGCGTATGCGTTAAGAAAAAAGTGCTTCGGACTGCAAACTGATCCGAGACGGTTGCTTCCCTATGGTAACAACCCAATGGTTGAGAATGTATTAGAGGAAATTTTTACTGACTTTCTAGAATTAGAACAATGGATGACCTTTAGGGCTGATTCTATTTGCACATCAGGCAACCTAAAATATTTTCCTATAAGCAAAAAACACATAACAAAGCCATAAACTCGGACCACAAAAAAGCGCCGCTCGTTCCTCGCTCTGCTTTTTATGGCCGGTTATGGCTGGCGTTAGGCAATTACCGAGATTCGGAAAATCATGCTAGAGCAATTGCAACATTATTCGCCAGACTACCAGCGCTGGCTCTACCTTAATAAGATTTACGCTTCAACTCCGCTCAGCCCCAGTGAGGAGATTGATAAGGAATGGCACCGGCACCTTGAGACCGGCAGCCAATATGCTGATTTCTGTCAGCATTTCTTTGGCAGGATTCTCGGTCATGAGATTAATGGCATTGAATCGAGCCAGGAAGGTTTTAAGAATTTCCAGGCAATTTGGAAAAGGGAATTTGGATCATGCCTCATTGGCGAACCTGCGCTTTGCGACCGCGTATGGAAATAGATGTCTGGGCGGGAGCGAGAGCTACCTCTTACCTTGCTAACGGCGTACTTCTTGCCCTTTGGGTCAAGAAGAAGTCGCTGCTCAATGAGTATTTGGAGGGTAGATGGGAAGGTACTCTCAGAGATATCCATGACCCAAACTTTATGATCGACTGCGAGTTGTCTGTATCAAGACACAGAGACCGGTGCAAGGGTCTCTTGATTTACTACACGAAAATCGCAGGGAATCTCGCGGCGAAGGGAGTGGATAGTATTGTCGAATATGACAACAGAGAACTTCTAGGGTCGCAATGGAATCCAGTATTTAGGCGTGAAGTTCATGTTGTATTGGACACAAACACCACAAGTAACGATCCCGAAACCTATCAGTTTGATTTCTGCATAGAGAAGCGCTGGTTCAAGGATCGTATGCGGGTTGCCACAAGCAACAAAGCTGGACGCGCTTTAGCTGGTCTCTGGCATAAGCAATAGTAGATTATGGAGTTCCGGACACAGTTTCCTTAATTCACGCTGCCATGAATGGCCTAACTTACGCCTGAAAAGCGAGCGCGCGCCACAGGCGTCGTGCTAACTCGCAAGGTCATCACTGGCGCGCGCCGCTTTAGGTTTTACGTTATGGTCAAGAAATCATCCGGCACAAGAAAGGGCATTAAATGACTAAAATTATCACTTTGTACAACCATAAAGGTGGTGTTTCCAAAACCACTACCACATTCAATTTGGCTCACTATCTGTCACAGAATGGCAAGAAGGTTCTTGCGGTAGACGCTGATCCTCAAGCTAACCTTACAGAATTAATGCTTGCTCCCATAATCGCAGAACTTGATGAGAGGGAGAGAGAGACGGGAGAAAAATACGAACTAGAGGGTACAAGTCTCCTAGAACTGTTAAAACCGCGAATTGATGGCGATATTTCAGAGATAGATATTTCAAATGTCACAACCATCAACGTTACCGATAATCTGGAATTGTTGCGAGGTGACGTGAATCTTAGTTCGATAGAAGATTCGCTTGCAGAAGCGCACATCCAGAGGTTTTCAAATAAAACACACGAAAAACGAACCTATGTAGCAATTGGGGATCTGCTGACAAGATACGGACAATCTCACGGGATTGACTATGTGCTAATAGATGTAGGTCCTAGTTCTGGGGCGTTGACTAGAGCATGCTTTTTGTCGTGTGACGGCTATTTCGTGCCAACAGCGCCGGACAGATTCAATGTTCAAGCAATTGGAACTCTCTCTACGATCATCAATAAATGGATTAGAGAGCATAGGCAGATTTTCGACGAGTTTAATGAGATCGGGCTGCCAATAAGGGAAGGCATGCCGCAATTTCTTGGAGTAATTCTTCAGAACTTTAAGATTCGAGGCGGGAAACCAAAGCCCACCTATCAAATGTGGATGGATAGAATTCCTACAAAAGTTGAAGCTGCTCTGTTTCCTTCGATTAGTCAGTTCAATTGTGATGGGATGGATCTGACCTCTGGATTACGGGATGCCGACATTGTTGTTTCCCGAATCCGGGACTTTGAAGGTCTCGCGCCTATAATGCAGGAGTGCGGAAAAGCAATGTTTGATATCACAATTGATGACACCAGGGCAACAAATGAGAAAGGTACTGCATGGTCTGGAGTAGCCTGGAATCAAGCGGAAGAGCGCAAGGCTAACTATAAGGATTGCATTGCTCAATTGGCAGCAAACTTGGAAAAATTGCTGTAATGGTCATAGAGCTTAAATCCTATATTGTTGCATTCATAGATTTACTGGGGTTCGCGTCAATGGTTACACGCGATTGCGAAACTCCAAATGGGGAGCAAAAGTTTATTGAATCTCTGTATGAATGCCACGTAAAAACAAAGAGCCTTAAGAAAGATCACCCAGATCTTCAGTTGATTCAATTTTCCGACTCTGTTGTCTTTGCGCTTCCATACTCTATAGGCAACTACATATCTCTCGTAGAGTTGATATCAAATTATCAATATGGTCTTTTAAGCAAAGGCATATTGTGTAGAGGTGGCATGTCGTATGGTAAGCACTTTTCGACAGAAGACTTTCTCTTCAGTAACGGCATGATTGAAGCTTATAGGCTGGAGTCGCAAGTTGCTAATACACCAAGGGTGGTTGTTAGTAATGAATTGCTGGAATTGGTGAATCCTGAAATCAAAAAGAAACAGGTTAGCCTGCCTCTTATTAGAGAACGTGATGGTTTGTGGTTCATAAACTTTTTGAGTGGAAAAGCTTCACGTGAGGTTTGGCAGTGTATTTCAAGGGTCGTCCCCGAAAATTTAAGCGAATCCCCTTCCATTAGAAACAAGCAGGTTTGGCTGGTTGACTTCTACAACCATGCGTTTCCTAATGATGCGCGTATGGCTATCCCGAACTTTTCGCAATGAAAACCATAACAATGCGTTGCACCGGACAAGCCGGTGAACGCGGCGTTAGGCGGCTTGACGACTCTTACTTTCACCCCGCCCCAGTTCTCGATCCAGCGCAAGTCGGGAATACTCCACTGTAGCTAAATGCGCACTAAACCAATCTTTTTTTGGAGAAGACTATGAAACAGCACTACACCGGCTTTACCCAAAAAGATATTTCACGCGTTGTCGCACTATCACAGGAGCTCTTTATCA
>WBZT01000176.1_pt1 | contig 54127 bp, 44 predicted proteins | sample 5204241 | NCBI WGS metagenome assembly WBZT01 (sample SAMN12344358, study PRJNA552823) | activated sludge metagenome | biome: Activated sludge suspended growth; feature: Nitrification reactor; material: Wastewater; isolation source: activated sludge from nitrification reactor of wastewater... | reverse complement strand
TTGACCTTGTATAAATCGTTTCATATTTAAATAAAAACAATGTAATCAGATGGTTACATTATACAATATCTAGATTAATGTGTTTATTTCAGAATGAATTTATGGGCGTTTTGACACAGGCTCGGCCTAAAGCAGGCATTAAACTACTAGTTCTTTACCTAGGATTTCCTTGGATTCAAGTTTATAGCCACAAAGTCACCCTCAAATATACCAACTGTTTCCCCTTTATATTCTAGCAACGAGGACACCGCAATCCTTGCCCGACCCCAGCGTAAAAATGTTCGCATAAAAAGCTGCCAAGCTTCTGGTTGGGTAATTAATGAACGCGCTATAAAACCACCGTAGATTGGTTGCTCATATTCCATGCTATTGCGCTGAATAACGATACTGCTAGCAATGCCCGCATTCTTCAGACGAACATGCACCAGTGACCATGCCGCAAGAATCGCCACGGCAGATGCACTACCGCCGAATATGGTGCTGGTGTGATTGATATTTGGAGCTAAAGGGGCGCTCAGAATTACGCCATCATCTCCCATCTCTACCACACCGACCTGCATGGCAAGTGAGAGCGGAATATGTTCATGTAGGTACTGCTCCAGTTCGTGCTTATTCATCGGCATCTCCTGATTGCTATCATATTCCAAATCGATAAAAAATATACTGCAATATTTCAATAATTGTTGTAATATCAACATATGGATAAACTTACTGCTACAACTGTTTTTGAATCTCTTTCTTCTGGCGTTAGGTTAGATGTCTTTCGCCTTTTGGTCAAAAAAGGCTTAGAAGGCATGGTTGCAGGCGATATTGCCTCAACACTGGATGTGCCATCGACCAATATGTCATTTCACTTAAAAGCAATGACACAAGCTGGCCTGATAAGTGTCGAGCAGCAAGGCCGTTATCAGCGTTATCGCGCGAACATTCCATTAATGCTAGACATGATTGCTTATCTTACAGAAGAGTGCTGTTCAGACAATCCTCAGCAGTGCATTGATATGCGTGCAGTATCAAAATGCTCGACAGATATATTGCCACCCATTACTACTAACTTAACAAAGTCCTAAACCATGAACGTTCTATTTTTATGTACTGGTAACTCTTGCCGCTCCATACTGGGTGAGGCTACTTTTAACCATCTTGCTCCTGCTGGCTGGCATGCAATGAGTGCCGGCAGTAAGCCTGCTGGCTATGTGCATCCTCGCTCACTGGCATTATTAGCGCGTGAGGGTATATCAACTGAAGGTTATCACAGCAAGTCCTGGGAGAATTTACCTGCTACACCAGACATCGTAATCACCGTATGCGGCAGTGCAGCGGGTGAAACCTGTCCAGCTTACCTTGGCCCAGTTTTACGGAGTCATTGGGGTGTAGAAGATCCAGCTCATGTAACAGGTACGGATGAAGAAATCGACGCGGCTTTCACGCAGGCTTACAGCATATTACGCACTCGAATTGAAGCCTTTCTAGCTTTACCTCTAGAAACACTCAAGCATGATAAGGCTGCATTAAAAGTTGAAATGGATAAGATCGCAAAAATTGTAACTTAAGGAAATAAGATGACTAAATCAATACAAGTATTTGACCCTGCCATGTGCTGTAGCAGTGGCGTGTGCGGCACGGACGTTGATCAACAGCTAGTAAGCTTTTCTGCCGATTTAGATTGGGCAAAGAAGAATGGCGCACAAATTGAGCGTTTTAATCTCGCGCAGCAACCCATGGATTTTGCCGATAACAAAGTGGTGAAAGATTTTTTGGAACGATCGGGCCAAGAAGCATTACCATTAATTCTTGTTGATGGGGAGTTCGCGTTGGCTGGACGTTACCCCAATCGCACTGAACTAGCACGCTGGTCTGGAATCGCATCAGTTGTAGAAATACAGCCTGTCACTGGTTGTTGCAGCGGTGGCAAGTGCTGTTAACCGTACAACACAGTTTCAATCAATCTAAGGTAAATCCCATGCAATTTCTTGACCAACCACCTCGCTTTCTATTTTTTACTGGCAAGGGTGGCGTTGGCAAAACTTCTATTGCCTGTGCCACGGCAATTCAATTGGCAGAAGCTGGTAAATATGTACTACTTGTGAGTACAGATCCTGCTTCAAATGTTGGACAAGTATTTGGCATTACTATTGGCAACAACATTACCTCCGTGCCAGCAGTTCCGAATTTAGCAGCACTAGAAATAGATCCACAAGCAGCAGCCCAGCTATATCGAGATCGTATCGTCGGCCCAGTGCGTGGCATTTTGCCAGAAGCTGTAGTTAAAGGCATTGAAGAACAACTCTCGGGTGCTTGTACTACAGAAATTGCAGCATTTGATGAATTTACAGCGCTCTTAATTGATTCACCTTTAACGGCTGAGTACGATCACATTATCTTTGATACTGCCCCTACTGGACACACAATACGCCTATTACAACTTCCTGGTGCTTGGAGTGGCTTTTTAGAGGAAGGTAAAGGAGATGCCTCATGTCTTGGCCCATTGGCTGGACTAGAAAAACAACGCGAACAATACAAGGCTGCTGTGGATGCACTTGCTGATAATAAACGTACCCGATTGATTCTGGTCGCCCGTGCTCAGCAATCCACCTTACGTGAAGTTGCACGCACACATGAAGAACTCGCTGATATTGGTTTGAAACAACAGCATTTGGTCATCAATGGCATTCTGCCGAAGATTGAGGCCGAAACTGATTCGCTGGCCGCTGCAATTTACAAACGTGAGCAGGCTGCGCTGAATGCTATTCCAGAAGCCCTGAAAACACTGCCGCAAGATCTTGTTGCACTTAAAGCCTTCGATTTAGTTGGGCTAGATGCTCTACGCCAACTGTTAATAGACGCTCCTTATCTACAGCATGGGACTAACGAATTACCTATTGACGTGGATAAACCTAGTTTATCTCAATTAGTGGATAGTATTGTAGCGGATGGCCATGGACTGGTCATGACAATGGGTAAAGGTGGTGTTGGTAAAACCACTGTAGCGGCTGCTGTTGCTGTTCAACTGGCGCATCGCGGGCTACCTGTCCACCTCACCACATCAGACCCTGCGGCACATCTGTCAGACACACTTAATGGCACGCTAGGCAATTTAACTGTTAGCCGCATTGACCCACATGAGGAAACTGAACGCTATCGCCAGCACGTTCTGGAAACAAAAGGTGCGAAGCTCGATGCACATGGCCGCGCTCTACTAGAAGAAGACCTGCGATCACCTTGTACCGAAGAAATTGCTGTATTCCAAGCATTCTCACGCATCATCCGAGAAGCAGGTAAAAAGTTCGTTGTAATGGATACTGCACCTACAGGACATACATTACTGCTATTAGATGCGACAGGTGCATATCATCGTGAAGTTGCCCGCCAAATGGATAAAGCTCACTTGCATTTCACTACACCAATGATGCAGTTACAAGACCCAAGGCAAACTAAAATACTCATTGTGACGTTGGCAGAAAAAACTCCCGTCTTAGAAGCCGCCAACCTTCAAGCAGACCTTCGTCGTGCGGGTATTGAACCTTGGGCGTGGGTCATAAATAATAGTGTTGCTGCAACAAAGACCGCATCATCGCTACTGCATCAGAGGGCTCTAAATGAATTAGTTGAGATTAACTCGGTAGCCCAACAATATTCAAAACGCTATGCAGTCGTGCCTATGCTCAAAGATGAGCCAATTGGAGTGAACCGATTGCTAGAGCTTGCAGGCAATTCTAATTAGAGAGAATGATTGTCTGCTTAGGGTCGAAAGCGGTCTATTATCACACTCTCATACTAACCAATTGATATAAATATGTATTTTCTGAAATCGTAGAATAGCAGAACTAAGGTTTCATGATCTCAGGCACACTTGGGCCTTAAGGCATCGCTAGGCAGGAACTTCTTGCGACGAGTTGAAAGACTTAGGCGGCTGGAAGTCACGCTCGATGGTGGATCGTTATGCGAAGTTTGCAACGGAGCAGTTAACCGTCGCCTCGTCCAGGATAGAGTCTGGACGTACAGCAAACGTGGTGGATTTAGTCACGTTTATGTCACGCCAAGAAAACCAAAAGATTTGTGCTTAAACGCAAGTATTTGATTTTATTGGTAGGGCGTGCGAGGATCGAACTCGCGACAAACGGATTAAGAGTCCGCTGCTCTACCAGCTGAGCTAACACCCCAATTGAGTCTAAAAATCCAACGCTTGTTTAAGCAATCCAATTATATTGCGAATCTTAGTTTACAGGACATTATAGCAAAAACAAATATGAAGCTTGCTTGTGCTGCTTGTCTTGTCAATGTTTCGCTGCGTATAATCGGTAATAAAGGGGATCCAGAATGGTCGCAGCCAGTTTTCGTGTTACTCAGGATGGCCAAGGTCGACGCCATATCCAGCTTTTTGGTCAGTGGTCATTGCGGGCGCCGTCTAATGATTTTTCTAAGATTAAGAAATCATTGGAGCCTTTTTTTTCAGATACTTCGACAACATGGAATTTGAACGAAATAGAGCAACTAGATGCCGCTGGCGCTTCTGTTCTTTTGTCCGGATGGGACAATAAACTGGATGCCAACATTTCTTTCACACCTGAACAGGCAAAGCTTTTTAATACGCTAATTGGTTTAACAAGGCCGCCTAGTAAAAAAATTCAGCATGACTGGCTCGCGCCGCTTATTGGCTTGGGAAAAGGCGTACTTCACCTAGCGCACCATTTCACCGAGTTTATTCATTTGCTCATTTTGCTTTTAATCGAAATTGCCTACCTGATTCGCCGCCCACAAGATTTTCCCTGGCGCGAATTCAGCGCTAACGTATACAAGAGTGGCGTGAATGCTTTGCCGGTGACGGCAATGCTTGGCTTTATGATTGGTGTTGTCATGGGTTATTTAATGTCAAAACAGCTGCATACATTTGGCGCCGACATTTATATTGTCAACATATTGGGGCTTAGTATTATTCGCGAGCTTGGCCCTGTGCTGATGGCGGTGCTGGTTGCAGGCCGATCAGGCTCCGCGATGACAGCGCAAATCGGCGTGATGCGGGTAACCGATGAGATTGATGCGCTGACTACAATGGGGATTTCGCGTATTTTACGAGTGGTTCTGCCCAAAGTGCTGGGGCTGACTTTTGTCGCCCCTCTGCTGGTATTATGGACATCAAGCTGGACACTTACCGGCGGCGCTTTTGCATCGAATTTAGAGCTGGGTATCAGTTTTCGCTTCTTCTTTGACTATCTACCGCTGGTTGTTCAGCCCGTCAACTTCACGCTCAGCCTGATCAAGGGCCTGATGTTCGGTTTCGTTGTAGCACTGGTCGCCTGCCATTTTGGCCTGCGTATCAAGCCAAATACCGAGAGTCTTAGCAACAGTACAACAAGCTCAGTGGTAACAGCAATATCTGGCGTGATTCTGGTTAATGCCTGGTTTGCAATTTTAACGCGCGGCATCGGTGTATGAGCGAGGATTCCATTCAAACCACCCCACGGGAAAATATTCCAGATCAGGATGTCATCTGTGATATTCAGAATATTTGCACGGAATTTGGCGACAATATTGTTCACCATAATCTCAACTTAAAGGTTAAGCGCGGCGATATCCTCGCGCTGGTGGGTCGGTCAGGCTGTGGCAAAACTACATTGTTGCGTCATATCATAGGGTTGACCAAGCCACAAAGCGGCAAGGTGCTATTGTTTGGAGAAAACATGCATGCTATGGAGCGTATAGCACAGCGGCGCCTGATGAACCGTTTTGGCGTATTATTTCAACAGGGTGCTTTATTTTCAGCGCTTTCCGTATTCGAAAACATCGCCTTTCCGCTACGCGAATTAAAGCAGTTTGATGAATCCGTAATCTACCAATTGGTGATGCACAAACTGGCACTGGTTGAGCTTGAGCCACGTAATGCAGACCTGCTACCTGCCGAGATTTCTGGCGGCATGGTAAAGCGCGTCGGATTAGCGCGGGCGCTTGCACTGGAACCCGAGCTTTTAGTACTTGATGAACCCACCGCAGGGCTGGATCCTGATCGTAGTCATAATTTTATCGATCTTGTTAAGCAGCTCAAAAAATCCCTGGGATTAACTGTACTTTTTGTCACCCATGATATGGACACCCTGGCGTCGCTGGCCGAACGCGTGGCTGTATTGGAGGAGAAGCATATTATTGCAGATTGTTCATTACAGGAACTGGCTAGAATTGATCACCCATTTGTCATCAACTTCTTCCAAAGTATCCGTAGCAGACTTGAAAGATTATAATAAACCATGGAAAACCGCGCTTACGCAATCGCAGTTGGTATCTTCTCCCTAGTGCTTGGCATAGGCGTGGTATTTGCATATTGGTGGATCAGTGGCTCACAGCAGGCTCGTTCAGAGTACATCATAGCTTCCCATCTGCCTGTCGCTGGATTAAGCTCGGAAGGCACCGTTAAATTTCGTGGTGTAGATATAGGCAAAGTAACAGAAATTTCACTAGATCCGTCCTCGCAAACCACCATCTTAATTAAGATTGCGGTCGCAGAAAACTTAAAGCTCAGTACCGAGGCTTATGCTGAACTTCGCCGGCAAGGGATAACCGGGCTTGCTTATATCGATCTAAATGATGAAAGCAAAAATGCGCCTGCCCTGCCCGTTGGCGGCACTATTCCGCTTCGGCCAACCCTTGTGGATGATTTAATATCCAAAGGCCCTGAACTCTTGGCACAGCTTGAAGTGCTTTTGAAAAACAGCAGCCAGTTCACTGCATCGGCCAACCGGGTTTTGACAAGTGTTGATGTTCAGAGATTGAATAACACCATTGCAAATCTAGAAAAAGCCTCTGAGAAAGCTTTGCCTGCAATCAATTCTGCAGCCATTATGTTCAATAACGCCAATAAAATGGTGTCCGAGAAAAATCAAGCACAACTCGCACAAACATTAGAAAGCGCGCAACAGACTTTTGATGCTACAAGGCCACTCATCAACGAACTTAGCCTGACCACTAAAAAATTCCACAGCACAGCCGATCAAATTGAAACCAGCGCTAATCAGCTTACTTATACTCTGGATAATGAAACCTTACCCCAACTGCATACACTGACTCAGAACATGAATCGAAGCGTGATTCATTTCAACCAGTTAATTGATGTTCTGGAAGACAATCCGCAAAGCATCATTTTTGGAAAACCGAATCCACCACCAGGGCCAGGGGAAGCTGGATTTACCATCAAACCATGAGGAGCAGAATGCGCCATTTCATTTTATTGTTAGTAAGCGGCCTGCTTTTAAGTAATTTAGCCGCTTGCGTCGGCATTAACAAATCTAGGCAAAATCTAAGTATTTACGATTTTGGCCTATCTGTTTCCAGCGAAAGCGATCAACAAATTGCTTCAAAAATAATGTTCGAACAACCGCTTGCTGCAGAATCTCTCAACCATAATAAAATTCGTTACCGCCTGAATTTTCAAGACCCTTTACGCGTATTTTTCTATGCAGAAAGCCGTTGGGCAGCCACGCCTTCAGAGCTGCTTTCGGGCAAGCTGAGCAAGATGATAAATTTAACAAAAAATCCTATGAACTGTAGCATGGAATTAAAAATAGAAGCTTTTGACCATGTATTTCAGACCACAACTGCCAGTGAAGGTGTCGTGCAGCTGAGCGCATTACTGGTTGAGAGAAAATCCAGGAAAGTTGTCTCCAATCAACTTATTACGGAAAGCGCCGCCTCGGCCTCCCCCAATGCACAAGGCGGAACAGCCGCGCTGCATCAGGCGAGCGAAAATGCGCTGAAAAAAGCAATACAATGGGGAAATATGGTTGCGGATAACAGCGCACTTTGTCAATAAGCATCAAAAAAGAAAAAGGCTTAGCCATTTCTGACTAAGCCTTATATATCTTGGTGTGTGCGGGGATCGAACCCACGACAAACGGATTAAAAGTGGTTATAACCAATTGATTTTTAATGTTATTTACTCGCCCTCTCTCGCCAATACTCGCTGACAATCGTCAAAGTTGTCACGTTTAAGATTTTCGAATGGCAGCAATCGGCCAGAAGCAGACATTGCTCCTGCAGGTCAAAGGTTGAAAGGCTGTATGGAATTGGCCACAACTTTTGTTAGTTGTGGCCAGCTTTATTTAATGACTTAAGAAATAATTAGCCGTATTGACGAATGAATTGTGATATTGAAAAATAGACCCGTGATTAGAGTCTGGATAAAGTACCAGTTGAGCATTTTTAAGTTGCTTGTACAGGGTGATGGAGCCTTCAGTGTTTAACATAGTGTCATTGCTTCCAGTCACAACCAAAACTTGCTGCTGTATAGATTTAAGTGTTTTGAACTCTGTATCTGGCGTACTAGTCCATACAATTAGCGCCTTACCATGTGCATCTGCAATGTCTTTACCACTTTCAGGATCACGGTCTTTTGTTCTTGCATAGACTCTTGATAAGAATTCACCACCTGCTTTCTTACCTGCATCTGTTTGGCTGAAAAATAAATAATCGCGTGGGTCAGGTGCATTTTCTCTTGAAAATGCTTCACCAAGCACCTTCATTAAGTTGTTGCCGCCCCCTTGATAAGTTGTTCCAGCAAGAATAACTTTATGTACTAATTCGGGGTGTTGTGCAGCCAATTCTTGGGCAATAAAGCCACCCATTGAAAAGCCTAGCAAATCAACTTGTTTGTACCCTAATGCTTGAATAAATGCATAGGCATCTGTTGTCATTTGTTCAATGTTATCTGCAACTACACCGTTAGTCGCGCCGATACCTCTGTTATTAAATACAACAACAGGACGACTTTTTGCTAACTCATTAACGACAGCTGGATCCCATGAATCCATCGTGCCAGTAAAGTGTTGCAGGAATACTAATGGAGTACCTGACTTCGGACCCATCGTACGATATGAAAATTTAACGCCATTGGCTTCTATGTATTTGGTAGGCGTTGTTTCTAATTTTTCAGCTGCTGAGACTGAGCCAGACTCAACTACTGAAAACGTCGACGTTATTAATAATAGGGATTTTAAATATTTATTCATTTACTACTCCTTTTAATTTAAGTGTGTCTTGCTGCCTAACTCGTAACCAATTCATCAATTAATATGATGAAATGTATAATTCATTACCAATCGGTACATAAATGTAATTCATCAACACTTGCCATGTCAATCTTTTTTTGTAACAATTGGTATATTAATTAGAATAGAGATTTAGTTATGACTGATGAAGTTAAAAAATCACGAGGTCGTCCTAGAGTTTTTGATATGGACGAAGCGCTTGAGAAGGCGTTGAAGATTTTTTGGGCAAAGGGCTATGAAGGGACATCTATAGCCGAATTAACTGAAGCGTTAGGCGTTAACAAGCCTAGCTTGTACTCTGCATTCGGCAATAAAGAAGAATTATTCTATAAAGCATTACTGAGATATGCCTCTGGTCCAGTAGCTTTTGTGAATGATGTCCTAAAAGAGCCAACTGCCCGAAAAGTCGCAGAGGCTTTTTTAGTTAGAGCTGCCGAATTTCTTACTGATCCACAGCATCCCAAAGGTTGTATGATTGTTCAAGGCGCACTGTCTAGCGGCGAGAATGCTGAACTAGTTCGAAATACTCTAATCAAGTTCAGGAAATCGTATGAGAATCAATTGGCAGAACGTTTTGCAAAGGCAATAATTGATGGCGATTTATCAAGCAATGCTAATCCTAAATGCTTGGCAAAGTATCTAGCCACCCTACACCAAGGCATGTCAGTTCAAGCAACTAGTGGTGCTACAAAAGATGAACTTCTAGATATAGCTAAAATAGCCTTGAAGGCATGGCAGGAATAAAAGATAGTGTTAATTACATAAAAGAATATGTCCGCTTTGGGTCGATTGTTGCCATTCAAGCTCGCGCTGATAAAATCTATTAATGACCATAAAAAAACAATACGGAAAACTCACTGCAGAAGATTTGAGAACGTTGCTTTCATTTGTTCCTTTGTTGGAACAGGCAAAATCAGAATTAGATCAGAAATTAGCTCCCAAATCTGCTGAGATTTTTACAGAAAATTCACCAAGAGGTTACTGGTGTAATTATTATGAAATGCCTTTTCCTCAACATCTTGCAGAGGTGGTAAAGCAATTTGAACTTGAGGATGATGTAAATATCCTAGCCAAAAGTGATAACCAAGTATTGCAAATGAGTGAATTCATCAACAAAATGAATTCCGATGAAGATGAGCCCCTAACACCTGAGCAAAAAACTCAAGTTATTCCTTACGTACTAGCTTTAAATAGTTCCCTTATATTTTCATTACGAAGCCTAATGGTTTACGGAAATTATTTAAACGAACTCATTGCGATTGCAAGAGAAGGCGCGCCATCCAAGCGCGATAAATCCTTGTTCAAGGCTATTCGTATTGATCCCACAGTTATTGGCTGTCCAACTGCAATTAGCCGCATCAGCCGCGCTGTAATGTTGAATGAAGCTAAGTTTTTGAAAGACCTGAGAAAAGCTATGCTAGGTAAGCTAGGCAGCCGTGAGAGTAAAAATTTTCAAATGATTCGGTATGTGCTTCAGGTGTTGCATGAACGAGGTGGTATCCACCTAAATGATAAAGAACTTAAAGAGTTGTTTGTTACTGAATTAAATCTTTATTCCGATTCTCAATACACTTCAGAAAAGAACCTAAAAGAGTTCACCTACAACTTCAAACTTCAAAAGTCCACCATCTGAAAATGCGATTTTTTGATGAACGACTTTAGTCTTAAACATGCATAAATTACGTATCTGTTACGGGAAGCATTCGCAAGCCCGTCATGGATTTGGAGTTTATGTATGTCACAAGATCAATCAATTAATAACAACCAAGATTTAAATATGCAAGGCGCGAGGCTTGGCTCGCCCGCACGCGAAGCGGCGGACGGAGCAAGCCATGCGCCTGCATTAGATACGCCTCCTACTAACAGAGTATCTAATAAATACAATACTGATTACTTTCAGCCTTTAAGGTGGGGAATAGACAGCCTGTACCTCTCTATTGCTGGGAGTTTACATCTTGATCAAGAGGCCAATCTAGAACGTTTTAAAAAATTTGCACAAGCGGATCGACTTTCAGATCAAGCCACAGCTCAACTGCAAGTCAACGAGCATATTTTTGAGGTGAAGGATAAAGGCGCTCCCTTATTTCCCTATATCTTAGAGGACAACTGTTTCCGTATTCAGCTTTCGCGCAATCGCGCTAAATCCATGCCGATAGCTTACGTGAAGATTTCTAGCGAGTATCTCACGCATAAAAGCGTGAAAGACATTGTTGATGATTTAACGTCTGTTTTAAGTATGCTTGGTGATGTTCAATCACAGCCAAAAGTCAGTCGTATTGACTTGTTTGTGGACTTTGCATCGAATGAAGATATGGAATCTTGGGATCGTCATGCTTGGGTCACTCGCTCAGAAAAAATTGAGCAGTATGCGGTTAATGGGGTGTTTTCAGGATGGGCAATTGGCACGGGTAGTCCGATGTCTGCGCGACTCTATAACAAGCTGTTAGAAATCACTTCCAGTAACAAAGGTTATTTGGTGTCTTTGTGGAATGAAGCTGGCTGGAATGGTGAAACACCTATCTGGCGGCTAGAGTTTGAGATGAAGCGGGAAATTCTATCCCAGCTTGATGTGCAGGCGTTGGCTGTATGCTTGGACAATCAAAGTGGTTTGTGGAGTTATGCCACTACGGACTGGTTAAAGCTCACTATCCCTAGTGAAACTGATACAAACCGCTCACGCTGGCCTATTCACCCTTTATGGGCATACTTATCCTCAATTGATTTTGAAACAGCTGGCGGTACTTTAACGCGCGAATTCTCGACACAACGTGTGCCTTCTGACAAGCGTTTATTTGATGCTGGTTTTAGTGTTATTACGTCTTATATGGCGCGTGAGCAAGTGACGGATTTCTACGAAGGTTTACACGCTTATTGTCGAGATTTATATGCCCATTTTAATAGCCGTGCCATTAGCCTAGGTACAAGCTTGGGCGATTTTGTCGAAGAGCGTGTAGCAGTCAAAGCCAGACGATTTAACACTATTCTTAATAAACAGATTAATGACTACGAAATACTTCGGGAAGAGTATAAGAAGCAATCAGATGGTGAATAAACATGAAAGATAACGACCTGCCCCTGCCGCATATCCGTTGTCTTTCTAAAGAGGCTGCTGCGTCTTATTTAGGCATTGGCGTAACACTTTTAACTGAGTTAAATATCCCAGTTGTTAAGTTTGGTCGCCGATTGGTTTATGACAAAGTTGACTTGGATCTCTGGCTAGACGAATATAAGCACTGCGAGCGAGGGCGGGTTGGAAAGGATTTAATATGTACCAACCCCAAGAAGGCATCTATCGGCGGCAAGACTCACGCTACTGGTGGATTAGTACGACGCTCCCAAACGGCAAGAGAGTACGCCAAAGCACTGGGACTGAAGAACGAAAAGAAGCCGAAGCCTATTTAGCCAAATTAAAGCTGGATAGTTATCGGGAAATTCATTTCGGCATTAAGGCTCAGCGTACATGGCAAGAAGCAGTAGTACGTTTTTTAGCAGTTAAAGCCACTCTGCGTGACGTAAAGGGTTACCAAGGCATTTGTCGCCGATTGCATGAGTATCTCGGCGATTTTATGCTGAATCAGATTAACGGTGACGTGATCTGGAATATCATTCAGGGCGAAATGAAGCGTGGCAATGCAGTTGCAACGATAAACCGCCATTTGGCAGTGACTCGGGCAATTTTACGCATGGCACGTGATGAGTGGCAGTGGATTGATGCAATGCCTAAAATCCGTTTGTTGTCGGGTGAGGTTGAACGCGATCGCTGGCTAACCCGTGAGGAAGCCCAAAGATTAATTCAGGCTTCTCCGCCTCATCTGGCTGCTTTAATCCGCTTTGCTTTAGCGACTGGCTGCCGCGCTAGGGAGATTACCAGTCTTGAATGGCATCGGGTCGATTTAGAACGTCAAACGGCTTGGCTGGACAAGACGAAAAACGGAACACCGCGAGGTGTACCGCTAAATTCGGATGCAATGGATGTGTTGTTATCACTAAAAGGAAAACATCCCCGCTACTGTTTCACATTTCGAGAGCAACCGATTAAATATGCAATAACGAACAAAGCTTGGTATGCAGCCCTAAAAAAAGCGGGGCTGACTGATCTAAGGTTTCATGATCTCAGGCACACTTGGGCATCATGGCATCGTCAGGCAAGTACTTCTTGCGACGAGTTGAAAGACTTGGGCGGATGGAAGTCACGCACGATGGTGGATCGTTATGCAAAGTTTGCAACGGAGCATTTAACCGTCGCCGCGTCTAGGATAGAGTCTGGACGTACAGCAAACGTGGTGGATTTAGTCACGTTTTTGTCACGCCAAGAAAGCACAAAGGCCTGTGCATAAACACAAGCCTTTGATTTTATTGGTAGGGTGTGCGGGGATCGAACCCACGACAAACGGATTAAAAGTCCTAATTCCTGACAATTCATTCAGATTGTCCAACATTAACAAATATACACAAATCAATAGATTAAGCGTATAGTCACATTAACGGGGTTACACAAAAATAACCTGAAATTCATTAAAACCGTAACCCCAGCGTAACCCCAGATTGGAGAATGCGCCATGGACATCGAAAACAGGTTCAATTTCACCAAGGAAAAGTTGGACGCACTACCCTTGCCGGACGCTGGTAAACGGTCAACCCACCATGACGCCAAAACCCCAGGGTTACAGATTCGGGTTACATCTAACGGCGTAAAAACATTTTGTGTCTTCAAGCGTATCAAGGGCGGGCAACCGGAACGCGTAACCCTTGGGCGTTACCCTATGCTGACGATTGAGAAAGCCAGACAGCAAGCTGCTGACGTTAATCTGGCAATCGAAAGCCGTGCCAACCCTGCACAGGCCAGACGTGCGCATAAAGCCGAACTGACATTTGCGGAGCTATTCAGACAATACATTGAACGTCACAGCAAACCCAATAAGCGCACTTGGCTGGAAGATCAGCAGAAATACGACCAATACCTAGCAAAGACGCTCGGCAAAAAGAAACTATCCATGATCGTGCGCAAGGATGCCGCCGACATACACAGCAGCATTACAGCAGCAGGCCATCCAACAACCGCCAATCGTGTCTTGGCGTTAATGTCTTCTGTGTTCGGACGCGCTATCGAATGGGGTTTGGTGGATAATAATCCCACCAAGGGAATCAGACGTAACAAAGAAAAGAGTCGTGAACGCTTCCTGCAAGCTGACGAACTGCCGCTGTTCTTCCAATCTCTGGCGCAAGAGCCGAATACAACCGTTCGGGATATTCTGCTGATCGGATTGCTGACAGGCGCAAGGCGCGAGAACGTGCTGACCATGCGCTGGCTTGATATTTCATTTGATCGTGCGGAGTGGCGTATTCCGCGCACGAAAAATGATGACTCCCACATAATCACACTTTCCCCAGAAGCCATCACCATCCTTGAAAACAGAAAGCCCACAATCGCGTCAGAATACGTTTTTCCAGGCTCGGGTAGCCTCGGATACTATAAAGACCCGACAAAGGGCTGGGTGCGTGTCCTAGCACGTGCAAAAGCCATCGGTTTCATTCAAGCGATTGGCAACGCTGCTGGATGGAATGAAGAGAAGCAGAAAGAGCCAATGCAGGCGGCAATTGCTACACCAGCGATAGCAATCAAGGGCTATGTAGAACAAGGAAAGGCTCTAGGCATAGACCCTGACAGGTTCGACATGAGTGATCTGCGCATCCATGACTTGCGGCGCTCACTTGGTAGCTGGCAAGCAAAGACAGGCGCAAGCATGGCGATTATTGGCAAGAGCCTAAATCACCGTTCGACACAGACAACTGCCATTTATGCGCGGCTTGATCTTGACCCTGTACGGGAAAGCGTGGAGCGTGCCACCAGTGCCATCATGGAAGCAGCAGGGCTAAAGAAAACTGCTGACGTGTTGCCATTGCAGCGGAAAGGGTAATGATGTTAAGACCGTGGATAGTAAAAACAATCAAAGACGCAGCCAAGGAAGAGTTAAACGGAAAGGATGAGAAGCTATTAGGGCAAATATGGGATTGGATTAATTTAGTCTTGCAGAAATGGAAATTAGAGCATGGCGACAGGAATCCAATGAAGGGTGACGGTCTTCTTTTGCCTAATATTGAAATACCTTTCGAAGATGCTGAACCTTGGGAATGTGCAGGGTGGATATTTCCCAGCCGAATCGCTCTCGCTCTAAAGTTATTGAGAGAAGAATACCCTGACTTCATGAAAATATTGGATAAGACAAATATCCGTATCGTTTTAGCTTCACTAATAGATCATGAGCCTGAATCCTACGGTAATGACGATATCTTCTTTGCTTATGACATGCTGGTGAAGTTGCAGGCAAGTAAACATGGCAGCCTAGCAACATTATTATCGAATTGGGACACGATACAGGCTGGTGAGAGACAAAAACAAAATCTAGCTATGGGCAATCCAGCAGCATCAAAAAACAAGTCGGAAAGAGCTTCCAAATATCATGAAGACTGGAAGCTATGGGCCAGACAGACTTGGTCTCAGCATCCATACTGGGAAGTTGGAAAAGTTGCCGAGCATGTTCTTCAAATAGCAACTCAGCAAAGACACAAAATGGCAAATGGCAAACCTTATAAAGTTGGATCAATATTGAAAATAATTACTGGTGTTAAACAGTCATTAAAGACTGAAAATTAAGTGTCTCGCCAGAAAAGTTTAAGAGCTAAACTTTTATCGCCACAATCGTATATTTGTACTTATTATTCATGTAGTTATACCAAATAAACCAACCATTTTTCAGTCATACTTTCACCATGCAATTTTGCGTGATGGGAGAAACTGGAAATGACCGATAACCCAATCGCGGCAATTCTCAAGCCGCAATCAAATTTATTCACCAACGAAGAAGCTGCGAGCTATCTGGGCGTTGCCCCCAATAGCCTTGCTGTCTGGCGTGCAACCAAGCGCTATGCGCTGCCATACGTCAAAGTCGGCAGGCTGGTGAAATATCGCCAGAAAGATTTAGACGCTTTCCTTGAATCTCGCACAATAGCGGCCTAACCATGTATCCCGAATGGCTGCTGGGATTATTGGCGATGGCACAGGCTTACCCGGACATTCTTGCTGATCTGCCAAGTATGACTTGGACGGAACGGTGGAGCGTGTATCTCATGCTTAAACGGCGCTTATTGGGTGAAAAGTGATTCAGGACGCTGACAAATTCCTTGATCTGCTTTCTGACGGCGAGCCTTGCACGTTTCAGACATTCGATGAGACCACAGCCAAGCGGAAGACGCTTAACAAGATATTGCATGGCGAACTGTGCGATCAAGCTGAAAAGCTGGAAACGCTCAATCAGCGCGGTGCAGGTGTGTTCGTAATGGTCAATTCGGGCGATCTAAAAGGCAGGACGGCAAAGAATGTCCAGCGTGTAAGAGCCGCATTCGTTGATCTTGATGGCGCACCTATCGAGCCAGTGCTGGAAGCACCGTTACAACCACATATCGTGGTCGAATCATCACCCGGACGGTTTCATGCCTACTGGCTAACCGATGGCATATCTAATCAGGAATTCAGAGCAGTTCAGGAAATGCTAGCTCGAAGATTTGATGGTGACCCTGTAGTTAAGGATTTGGCGCGGGTTATGCGGCTGCCGGGATTCTTTCACCAGAAGGAAGAACCCTATCTGACGCATATTTTGCGTACCAATGAGCAGGATAGGTTCGAAAGAGCCGACTTCTTCGACGCGTTCGGATTTGACCCGACGATTACGGATTGGAAGGATAACCAACCTATCCACGAAGGACAGCGCAATAACAAACTGTTCAGCATGGCGCGTGGATTTGCTACGAAGGGTTTTGTCTATCAGACCATATTTGAGCGACTATGCAGAATCAATGAGCAACGATGCAAGCCGCTATTGGACGCAACAGAAATCGACCAGATCGTCAGACAGGCTTTGCAATATGGTGCTGGTGGCGCACTAACGATTGATTATTCGCTGATTGATTCGCCTAAATATGTAGCATTAAGTCCAATGGCAAGATTGCTGGATATGGCGGTGCGAAGAATGACCAATGGGAGCACGCAGTCAGTCATTAGTTTGCTTCCGCGTGATCTTGACCAATGGGGATTCGGTAATCGCAAAACACTCTCTAAATACCGCGACGAACTTATGGAGCAAGGTTTCCTGATACAGCATCGTCCACCACAGTACGGGAGAAACGGCGAAACAAGAGAATGCGGGCTATACCGCCTGAATGATCCTGACTTTTATGGCAAAAATTACCCTAAAACGACCTGACTTTTATGGCAAATCTTACCCACCTAATGTTGTTAACAGTAATAGGCTCAATAAGTCAGTTATGAGCAGGCGATTCGACTTTCACCAGCAGAAATCCCTGACCCAGACGCCGGAAGTTGAAGCTGCGATCAGGGCAGCACTGTTCGCCTATTTTCCAGGATTGCTGGAAGTCCATCTCGCCCACCTTGAGAACGACAAGCGCGGCGTCGATTACTGGCTGGAATTCCCAGGCAAGTTGCAGGCGCTGGACGTGAAGATCAGGACACAGGATTACGCCATGAAAGGCGACCCCGACAACGTATGCCTTGAACTGGTGGCAAACATTGGCAGCGGCAAACCTGGCTGGGTGCTAGACCCCGACAAGCTGACTGATTGGGTGCTGGTGTACTACAAAGACAGCGGGCGCTCCTACATTTACCCATTCCAGTTATTGCAGGCGGCAGTCATGAAGGATATGGATAAATGGAAGCAGGCCAAGCAACGCATTACGCGGCAAATCACCAAAACTTTAACGGGAGAATATGCCAGCGAAAGCATGTTCAAGTCGCATCGTGATCTATATGCTGCCATGTATCACCATAGCCAGAAACCACCCCTAGAAACGGAAGCGGGCTAGATCATGGCTAGACATAGCGAAAACGCGGCAGACAAAGCCCCAGCTACGATTGACGGAGCTACGTTAAGGGTTATCCCTACCCCCCAGACAATCCACCTTAAAACAGCGGATGACGTGCGACTGGAAATGGCGAAGGTTTACAGGGAAATGCGCACCAGCAGGATGCCAATGGAAGATGGCACGAAGTTGGTTTATGTGCTGGGGCAGTTATGCAAGATCATCGAAACATCGGAAGTCCAGAAACGGATTGAAGCAGTTGAACGAGTATTGAACAGGAGAAACAAATCATGAAAGACATGGTGCGACTTTATGACAGGCTGGATAACGATGAACGGGTTAGGCTGTTTTTTGAAGCGGCAGCAAGGCAGGACATCGAAGAACTGGACAGGCTTAACGACACTTGCCCCCAAAAGACATATCGCGGCGAAGACTGGAACTATACGCGCAAGAAACAGCGCATCTATGACGCGGCCCTTATCTATAAGATCGGCAACGACCGCGCAGTTATTGGCGCATTGCTAGCTCTGGTGGGCTTTCTGATCTATGACAACGATGATGATGTTGAATCCTGCGCCGAAGTCTTCCATCGGGCGATTGGCGTTTATAAAGGGCGTCAGTTGGCATGGCAACAGTTCTGCGACAGACTGGACATTTCTGGGGAAACACTTACCAAGGTATTAGAACTGGAAGATACCTATGCAATCGAATTCCTGATAAGCCTTGATCTTGGGCTGGAAGCGGAGCCTGATAAGGAAGCGCAAGCACGCTGCCATGAATTACTCACCACAATCATCTCATGACAGTTGACTTATCGGATATCTGCACATAAGACCCGATTCGGCGGATTTTGTTTTATTACGCCGTACTTTTCACGGTTTTCGTATTCAGCTATGATGGTATAAAATTTAACTTGCAAAGGGCTTCCATGCGTTCAATTGTGTTGGCATTTCTTTTTTTTATGTCACCCAATATGGTGTTGGCGGCATTTCTAACTGGGATTCAGTTAAAACAAGAACTTGATCAGCACAGCGCATCAGGTCGCCTATATGTTGCTGGAGTAGTTGATACCTTCAGTGCTGCCGAGAAAATTGGGAAAAATAAAATGTGTTTTCCTGATTCCGGCACTCTATCGCAAGCCGAAGCGGTGGTTTTTAAGTATTTGAATGACAATCCACAGGACTTGCATTGGCCAGCTTCATATTTGGCGATTTATGCTTTATCACAAGCATTTCCATGTAAAAAATAGTTGCGCCACATAATGGGTCAAAGATAGTTTTCTACTAATCCGGCAAGTTTGGATTAGTAATTTTTAGAACATTTATTTCCCCAAAAGACATAAATTAACTATTTAAAAAAACTATTGATAAGGATTGCAAGCCAAGAACATTTTCATTGCGCCTTACTTTCAACGTAAACAAGATACACGCTATTTTGAGCTTGAGTTATAGCATCTTCGATTTTGTTAATCTTTACTGGGGTCTTCTGCATTTTAATTCCTGCTGAATCAATCAGCGCCAAAACATACGGATGCTTCACTGCGAAATTAACATTTTGTGGAATTAAACCACGTTCTTTTAACATCGTAATGTCATTAAGTTTACTTGAAACCACACCCACAACTTCACCGCTTTGATTTAATACCGGACCACCACTATTACCACTCTGCACAGCAGCAGAAATTTGATAGTATCTTGGGTCATTTTCAACCCCCCCCAAGCCAGAAATCTCACCCGATGTAGCCTGAATTTTTGCGCCTAGTATATCTGGCAAGGGGTAACCAACAACCGCAATCTTTGATCCTAAGGTACTCAGCTTAGAAGCTAGTTGTAGGGGTCTTGATTTCAACTTTCCATCTAGCAACTCAATAATGGCAATGTCATTTGCAGGATCAGAAGCTATGACATTCACAAACTTAGACTCCGTTAAAGAAACGGCAATTACTATCCGAGTTGCTCCGGCAACTACATGATGGGCAGTAATTAAATGTTTGCCATCTATTTGCCAAGCTGTTCCTGTTGAATACTCATTTTCTTCTGATTGGGATTCTTGCAATCGCTTAGACTTGGTTTGGTTCGCATAGTAAACACCACAACTAATTTCTTTTATTTTTTTTCCTAATTCAGATGTGAGTTGAGTTCGCGTAACATTTTCTGGATTTACTTCATATCTTTCGACAACTAAATTTTTTTCATTAAAATATTCTGTTATAACTGCATAGTATTCACCATTGCTACAATCTATTTTTGAAATTTCTACATAGTTGATAAATGAGTAATTTTTGATTGGAGTTTTTTTGGGCGATGGAGACTCTACCCGCGCAATAAATTTAATTTCGTCTTTATCGCCTTCCAATGATTCTTTTTTAAAATAGACCTTTTGATCTTCAATGTCCAATGGGTCGGTCCATTCTGAAGGATGGATTCCATTTGTTAATATCTTGCTGGGTGAACTTTCTTTAGCTTCTTGCAATAATGAATAATCTCTGCAAAGACTAGTTACTTTGGTTGAAATAACAGTACCTGAAACAATAGGATTAAATACAGATTCATTAATGGAGTTATTGAAATTGACTTTTACTTCTCCATTTTTATAAGCGTAACTACTACTTAAAACGGCGGCAGTATTTTGACTGCATGAAATTGCAACACGCTCATACGCTTCAATTATGCCGCTAAGGAACCCTACAAGATTTGCATTTGGCGGGAATTTTGAATCAATAACCAAATAACCTTGTTGCATATTCATTGAGTCATAATCTACATAGACAGGTTTACCATCCTTTCTATTTCCAATCACACGCCAATCGGCAGCATCTGAATTAGGAATAAACGAGATAATTGCAACTACAAAAGCCAAAATAGTCAGTGACAAATATCTTTGAATTGCATTGATTAAAAAGGCATGGATGCTTTTCATTTAAGGGAAACTCTTAAATATTCTTATGAGTTCCAATCCTACTACCAACAACCCTAAATTTATACTCTAGACTAAAGATTTTTCGACCCAGATGATACTTTTTAGAAATAATGAATCGTAACCCCTGCGTAACCCCGGGCTACAAAAGAAAAAGACTCCCATCTCTGGAAGCCTTATATATCTTGGTAGGGTGTGCGGGGATCGAACCCACGACAAACGGATTAAAAGTCCATATCAGATATCCAGCAGTGAATTGGCTTACAAGGCCATTTTAGTTCCTCACAATCTCACTCTTATAGCATTTTACACCCAGTAAACACGTGGCTTTTTCTATTTTTGCGGAACAAAAAATTGGAGGCGCGAGCCGTACTCATATATATAACTGAATCAACATATTAAAAACACAATACCTTTTTAAATACTTTTATTACCCGAACTACCTTAAAAAATATTTATCAAAAAGTACGTTATTTTTGCAAACTAAGCCATTTTATTTCACTATTTTTAAACGCGCGTCAACAGGTATTGCGTGTGAGTGTGGCTGATGATTTTTGTAATCTTGCAATCTCACTAATGGATAAATGTTCTCGAAAGAACATACGACGAATCTTGGCATACATGACCATGGTAATCACCTCATTTACTCCTGCTTATAAAATAAGCAGGATACTGGTTTTACCTGGTCAAAATTCAACGCGCATAACAGCGCTTATCTGGTCAATTTTAAATGCGCGTCAACACTAGGTGAACATCGCGACTATGGAGACCAACCTGGTAATATGCCTTGTTGATATATGCTATCGTGCTGTTGTCTTAAGCTGTCCAATTTGCAACATGCTAGATTTATAGTGGTTGATTCGTAGATTCCAACTCAATTCCTTTTCACTTAAATGGCGCTAAATGCAATAATTTCAATGGAATTTTGACTGATTACATGCACATTTCTCAGCCGCCCATTATAATAGATATCTTGATAGTAATTTTAAAGATTTTAAGATGAAAACAACGCCTGTTATTTTGTTAATTTTAGATGGATTCGGTTATCGCAAAGAAACTGCTGACAACGCGATTGCGCTGGCCAACACACCCAATCTAGATGCGCTCAAAGCGAACTATCCAAACACGCTGATTAACGCCTCGGAGCATTATGTAGGTTTACCTGACGGACAAATGGGTAACTCTGAAGTAGGACATTTAAATATCGGTGCGGGGCGCATTGTGTTTCAGGATTTTGAGCGCATCAATAACAGCATTTCTAGCGGCGAGTTTTTTCAGCACACTGAATTATGCAAAGCACTGCAGCAGCTAAAAGCAAGCAATAAGGCACTGCATATTTTTGGCCTGCTATCGAATGGTGGCGTACATAGCCATCAGGAACACATTCACGCTATGCTGGAAATGGCCGCCAAACAGAGCTTGAGCAAAGTCTATGTGCATGCGTTTTTAGATGGCCGCGACACGCCACCTGTGAGTGCAGCGCCATTTATTGCGGCTTTAGAAGCAAAAATCAAATCCTTGGGCGTCGGCAAAATAGCTTCTATTAGTGGGCGCTTTTTTGCGATGGATCGTGATAAACGCTGGGAGCGCGTAGAAGCGGCCTATACCATGCTCACCGAAGGCATCACTGACTTTACAGAAACCTCAGCAGGCACCGCCTTGCGAGGCGCCTATGCACGCGGCGAAAATGATGAGTTTGTTAAATGTACAGTGATTCGCCAACCGAATGAAGCGCCTATTCATTTAGAAGATGGCGATTGCGTGGTGTATATGAACTTTAGAAGCGACCGCGCGCGCCAGCTCAGTCATGCCTTGCTTACTGAAGAGTTTGACGGCTTTCACCGCCGCCACGTGCCCAAACTTTCGGCTTACTTCACACTGACTCAGTTCGACAAAAAAGAGGTGAAAGCCATCCCCATATTTGCCCCCTATACTGTCAAAAACACCTTTGGTGAGTATCTGCAAAATTTGGGCTTAACTCAATTACGCATTGCTGAAACAGAAAAGTATCCGCACGTGACTTTCTTTTTTAACGGCGGAGAGGAAACCGTCTTCAAAGGTGAAGACCGCATTCTGGTGCCTTCGCCGAAAGTCGAAACCTATGACTTACAACCAGAAATGAGTGCGCTGGAAGTTACCGATAAACTAGTAGAAGCTATTCTCAGCAAAAAATATAATGCCATAATTTGCAATTTTGCTAATTGCGATATGGTAGGCCATACCGGCAACCTGCAAGCAGCCATTAAGGCGGTAGAAACCATAGACGCCAGTGTAGGACGCGTAGTAACTGCTATGCAGAGCATTGGCGGCGAGGTGCTTGTCACAGCAGACCACGGCAATGCAGAGATGATGCAAGATTACGAAAATCATCAGCCACACACACAACATACCACTAACCTAGTCCCTTTGATTTATGTAGGCCGCAAAGCAAAATTGGCTGAAACAGGCGCACTGTCAGATTTGGCGCCCACATTATTACAGATGATGGGAGTGCCGCAGCCAGTAGAAATGACGGGTAAAAGTTTACTTAAGTTAAATGTATAAATTGCCGCAGCTTAAATGGCCGTTCCTGTTACTATTGCTCTTTTGTACAAGCTTCATTTTTGTAGAGAATAGTTTTGCTGCAAAAAAAATTGAGGCCGCAAAAGAAGACTTAAGCGGCGTTATCTGTAATAAATTTTTTATGATGCATGATCAATTCTTTTTTTCACGTTTGTGGTCAAAGCTTTTTTCAATTGCGAAGCAAATAATATAACTTGCTTCGCAATTGTCCCCATTTATAGTTTTGCGCTTAAAGCAACTTCAAGCTTGATCTGATCAGCCACAAAACCACGAATACCCTCAGCTAATTTCTCTGTCGCCATCGCATCTTGATTCAATTCAAAGCGGAACTCATCTTCCGTCATTCTAGCTGGTTTGGCGGTTTTTGCGCCACCATCATTCAGCATGCGAATCAGCGTGCCCTCAGTCGCAGCTAAATCTTGCAGCAAGTTTGGCGATACTGTTAAGCGATCGCATCCTGCCAAGGCAATCAATTCTCCGGTGTTACGGAAAGATGCGCCCATGACCACTGTTTTGTAACCATGCTCTTTGTAGTAAGCGTAAATTGCGCGAACTGAAACCACACCCGGGTCTGTTTCTTGTGTGTACTCAGTACCTGGATTTTTCGCTTTGTACCAGTCTAAGATACGCCCTACAAATGGAGAAATCAGGAATACGCCAGCTTCAGCACAGGCACGGGCTTGGCCGAAACCAAACAATAATGTGAGATTACATTGAATGCCTTCTTTTTCAAGAATTTCTCCGGCTTTAATGCCCTCCCATGTTGAGGCCAATTTAATCAACACGCGGTCTTTACTTACGCCTGAGTCAGCATAAAGTTGAATCAATTTGCGTCCTTTGGCCACCATCGCGTCCAAGTTAAAAGATAAGCGCGCATCAACTTCAGTAGAAATGCGGCCTGGCACTACTTTAGTAATTTCCGTACCAATCAACACCGCCAATTTGTCCGCAGCATTATCAATTTGTTGGGCTTTGGATCCACCTTGTGCTTTTGCGTAAGCAATAGCAGTTTCAATTAATGGTGCGTATTGTGGTAATTGGCTTGCTTTTAAAACCAATGATGGATTGGTGGTCGCATCTACCGGTTTAACGGTTTTAATCGCTTCAACGTCGCCTGTATCGGCCACAATTGTGGTCATGCTCTTTAATTGATCTAATAAATTAGCCATTGCTTGCCTCCTGAAAATTATCTTAAAGTGTCCTAGGTTCTCAAATAAATTGTCTTGATAGTTTCTGCAAACAAATATATTTTAAACCCCATAAGTATTATACAAAACCCAGTACTAGCAAAGCATTAAATTGACATATAGTCCTGCTTTACTCTTCGTGAATACAGGATGAGCTTCAATTCAAATAACTAAGCCATTTAACAACTAATTTTGAGCGTCAACGATTGAAAACAGGGCTAGTGCTTATCGCCACCCAATTCAATGCTGTAGCGCCAGAATTGGTCTTTAGTTTCAAATATCACACTAGATTCTACTGGGTCGCGGCTGCCGGCACGGTATTGATGCACAGGCGATCTATCTGCCATCCATGCTTTTACAACTGGGTCAACTAAACGCCATTGTGCCTCTACCTCATTAATATGCAGGTAAAGTGATGGATCTCCTTCCATCAGGTTCAGCATGAGCGATTCATACGAATCGATAGTTTCGTCACCTTGCTGACGCTGTGGCGCATCAATGCTTAAGGTACGCGTTGCAATATCCAAACCTGGAATTTTAGATTCAATTTCCATTTTGATGCACTCACGAGGTTGGATATTAAGTGTGAGCCAGTTTTGATGCTGACCTTCAATCAATTGCATCGGTGCCTTCTTGAAGCGAATAGAAATGGCAGTGTTGCCCTCGTGCATGCGTTTAGCAGTGCGTATGTAGAAAGGAACTCCTTTCCAACGTGGGTTATCAATGAATAATTTCAGCGCTGCGTAAGTTTCAGTAACACTTTCATTTACACCTTCTTTTGCCAACTCTTCCAAATAACCTGGAACATTTTCGCCGTGACCATCTGCTACACATACTCGACCAGCTGCATATTGTGCACGGAAGGTGTGTTTACTAAGCTCATTTACAGGGATAGGGCGGATAGATTCCAATAACTTGATTTTTTCAGTTCGAATACTATCGGGGCTTAAGTTCGTTGGCTTTTCCATGGCGACTAAAGCTAATGTTTGTAATAAGTGGCTTTGCACCATATCACGCAATGCGCCTGTAGAATCATAAAACTGAGTGCGATCTCCTACGCCTAAAATCTCGTTATTGGTTATCTGCACATGGTCAATGTATTGATTATTCCAAAGTGGTTCAAACATTGCATTGGTAAAGCGCGTAAGCATCACGTTCTGTAGCGCGAATTTACCCAAGTAATGGTCGATACGGTAGATCTGACTTTCTTTTAAGTGCTTGGTGATTTTTGCTTGTAAGTCTTTCGCACTTGCTAAATCGGTACCGAATGGTTTTTCAATCAGCACGCGACGCCAGTATTTGCTTTCGTCCAGCAAACCTACGCCTGAAAGCTGCTCGACAACAGGCGCAAAATCGGTTGGTCGTACCGATAAGAAATACGCCAAGTTTTGCGGGAATATACTTTCGTTAGACAAAACAGACTTCATTTTGGTGAATGCGTCAGGGTCGGTTGGCGGGTTGGCCTGGTAATGATTGCGAGCTATAAAGCGTTCAAAGACTTTTTGATCGTAGCCATTCTTGAATTTGGCATCCAGCATGCTTTTGATATCGGCTTGCCAGGCTTCGCGTGACACTTCACCACGGCCTACAGAAAGAATTGCCATGTGATCCGGCAAACGACCAGCTACATCTAGTCTGAATAAACCTGGTATTAACTTGATTCGAGATAAGTTGCCGCTGGCACCAAATAATACGAGGGTACATGGATCAATCTTTTTAGTCATTTTCTATTACCTCTATTTACCTATTGCTATTTTGATGATTTTACAGCATGGCCACCAAAGGCGTTGCGCATCATTGAAAGCAGTTTATAACTGTAACCATCATCCTCTTGTGATGCAAAGCGCATTTGCAGAGCCAGTGTTAATACTGGGGCAGCAACGCCTTGTTCAACAGCCTCTACTACCGTCCAGCGGCCTTCACCAGAGTCAGCGACGTAAGGCGCAACGCCATCCAATGTTTGGTCGGCTTTAAGTGATTCTGCGGTTAAATCTAACAACCAGCTACGCACTACAGAACCATGACGCCAAAGTTCGGTGATTTGCGCCAAGTCTAAATTAAACTCTTCTTTTCCTTTTAATAAATCCAAGCCTTCAGCTAAAGCCTGCATCATGCCGTATTCAATACCGTTGTGTAGCATTTTAGTGAAATGGCCAGAACCTACAGGACCCACATGTGCCCAGCCACGGTGCGCGGCTGGCGCTAGCGCTTTTAATATTGGCGTAACTGCGTCGGCCACATCTTTTGTTGCACCCACCATCAGGCAATAGCCATTATCCAAGCCCCATACGCCGCCAGATGTACCAGAATCCATAAAGCCGATACCATGCTCGACCAGCATCGCGCCGCGGCGTTGACTATGCTTGTAATTGGAGTTACCACCATCGACGATAATATCGCCTTTGTTAAGCATAGGAATTAATTCCTTGATCTGTTTTTCGGTGATTTCACCTGCGGGCAACATCATCCAGACAATTTTTTGACCTTCTAATTTATTTACTGCATCTTGCACAGAAGTTGCAGCGATTAGGCCTTCTTTTTCAACCAGATTGTTGACGAATTCCTTATTAAAATCAAAGCCAACAACTTCTATCTTATGACGAAGCAAACGTGCAGCCATATTGCCACCCATTTTGCCCAAACCTAACATTGCTAATTTCATTGTTTTTTTACATTTTATAGAGGATTGTGAGCCATCCACCTTGTGGGTTAGATTAAGCTCGAAAGTGAATTTTAATATTTTGTAATGATATGAATCAGTGACGGCTTTCTGCAGGCGTTGCATCTGTTTCTTCATCAAGGTCGCCCCAGCCTAAGCGGCGGTGGAATAACTCCAGCAGTAAGTCCCAGCTTAATCGTGATAGTGCAGGGTCATAGCGGTGGCCTTCATCGCGCATGAATGCATGCTGGCCGTTGAATTCATGCCAAGTAAAACGAGTGCCTACTTCTTCAAGGCGAGCTTTCAGCAGGTTGCGACCTTCTAATGGCACATGCGGATCCTGACGGCCCCAGATATGCAGCAGTTCACCTTTAATTTCACTGGTGCGCTGCATTGAGTTATCATTTTTGCCTAGTCCTAATCCTTTTTTGTGAATATCCGTGGCATAGAAACAGGTTGTCGCTAACACATCTGGATTCATCGCAGCACGAAATGCAAGATGTCCGCCAATGCAGATGCCCATGACGCCTAGGCGTCCAGTGCAGTCTTCTCGTGATTTTAAGTAATCTAACACAGCACGTGCGTCACTATCGTAGGCTTCAACAGGTTTAGTGATTTTAAGCTCATTGCCGCGTGTAGTACCCGCTTCATCATAAGACAGCACAGTACCTAGTGGTTCAAACTCATGATAGATTTCAGGACATGCAACAATAAAGCCGTGCCCAGCAAGCATGGCGGCGGTACGACGGATGGGAGCTGTTACTTGAAATATTTCTGAAAACATTAAAATTCCAGGATACTTTCCAGGTGCGGCGGGGCGAAAAATATGGGCGCGCATTTCGCCGGTTGGTGTGTAGAGATCGGCAACTTCACTATCTTTAATTAACATCTTTATTATTCCTTTACGTAACCTAACATCATAATGCATGGTGGTGTACACATACAATGATTTAAAGTAAAGCAGCACGACAATTCTGGTTGTTTGCAGGGCGAATTCAATCACCAACCGAAATAGTAAATGTTAAAGAAAGCCCAAAATTCAGTATTGACAGAAGACTTCATATTCTGGAGAATTGATGAAGCTCATCAATCTTTGATTGGGATAAATTTATTTAATTGGGATTGAAGCCTTACTGGAATTAGCATTATCCGTAGTTTTGGACTATAGTCCATGATGGGTTATCTGAAAAATGCCTAACAGAACTTTACTTACCCTAAGGAATCGCCATGAACCCCTGTATTGAAAGTATTGACGCTCTCGAAATTCTAGACTCGAGAGGTAATCCTACCGTACGGGTGAATGTTCATTTAGCCAATGGCATCACTGGTACCGCATCTGTCCCGTCAGGTGCTTCAACAGGAGAAAATGAGGCAGCTGAACTACGCGATGGCGACCCCAAGCGCTATGGTGGTAAAGGCGTACTCAAGGCTGTGGGCAACGTCAATCTGCACATCGCCCCTTTGCTGAAGGGCCGCAATCCATGTGCGCAAGGTGACCTTGACCTGGCCATGATTGAATTGGATGGGACACTCAATAAGGAAAATTTGGGTGCCAATGCCATCTTGGGAGTTTCCCAAGCACTGGCCCGCGCAGCTGCGCAAGCCTGCAATCTTCCGCTATATGCCTATCTGGGCGGTGTAGGAGCTGTACATCTTCCGATCCCCATGATGAACGTGCTCAATGGCGGCAAACATGCTGACTCGGGCATGGACTTTCAAGAGTTTATGATTTATCCGTTAGGTGCGGTGTCTTATTCTGAAAGCTTGCGCTTTGGCACTGAAACGTTCCATGCCCTGCACAAGATCTTGGCGGCGCGGGGCTATAGCACCAGCGTGGGAGATGAAGGCGGATTTGCCCCGCAGTTGAAGAGTAATGACGAAGCTTGCGATTTGATTGTGGAAGCAATAGAAGCAGCAGGTTATCGCCCAGGCATTGACATCGCTATTGCGCTCGATCCCGCAGCAAGCTCGTTTTATGAGAACGGCGTTTACCGGCTCAGTCGCAGCGGCCAAGGTGATAAATCTTCAGCTGACATGGTAGACTTATTTAAACGCTGGGTAGATAAGTATCCCATCGTATCAATCGAAGATGGCCATGCGGAGAATGATTGGGCGGGCTTCAAAGCAATGACTGCTGAATTGGGTGGGAGAATTCAAATCGTAGGTGACGATAACCTGGTAACCAATACCCGATTTATAACGCGTGGCATTGAAGAAAAATCCTGCAATGCAGCGTTGATTAAACTCAACCAGATCGGGACAGTTAGTGAATCTATCGCGGCTATTCACATGTGCCGCAAGGCCGGCTGGGGGTTTGTGATTTCTCACCGGTCTGGTGAGACCGAGGACACCTTCATGGCTGACTTTGCGGTCGCTATGGGCGGTGGTCAGATCAAAACCGGTTCTGCCTGCCGGTCAGAGAGAATCGCTAAATACAACCGCTTGCTAGAGATCGAGCGCGAGCTAGGCCACGCAGCAGTATTTGGACAGTAAATGCTTTTTTTAACCCAAAGCTTTATCTCATCTTACACCAAGCAAGCTAACACTATAATTGGTCGGTTGAGTAGAGATATAGCGTGGCAGTTCTAAACAGGCTTTTCCATTTCCGCCCTCTTTGCTTGAAGGCGTTTTAATAGTTAGCCCTGAATCAATCCTAAGCAATTGATTTTATTTAATAAGGCCTTGTTTTTTGTAGTATAAATTGGCTGAAATGTGTTAATAATGTTTTCTACCTTGCAATTTTCAGAATGTTTTTTATGGGCATCAAAGCTTAGTCCCTGAATCGGGTGGGCTATACTAGCGACTCCTTACGGAATTGGTCGATCTTGAATATCCTTTAGTCAAGCTTGTCGTTAATTGATTGGGAAGTCTTTGAAATGCAGAGGGTTGCGTTCTTTCCATCCAAGATAGGATGTCCCATTATACATCCACGTCTTATCGCCAAATTACTGCATCAGTTTTTCATATACAGCCAAATATTCCAGCGCACTCTTATCCCAACTTAAATTCTGAGACATGCCATTTTTTTGGATTTGTTGCCAGGCTTTCGCGTCATTATTGAATACGTTTAAGGCTTGATTAATACAATGTAGCAAGCTAGCTGGGCTAGCTTCACTCATCACAAAACCGTTCGCTGTTTTGTTTTTAAAGCTAATGATATTGGTGTCAATAACTGAGTCAGCAAGCCCGCCTGTGGCGTTAACAATGGGTGGTGTGCCATAAGCTAAGCCATAAAACTGATTTAGTCCGCAAGGTTCAAAGCGTGAAGGCATGATGAACATATCGCATCCTGCCATTATTTGGTGTGATAGCGGTTCATTGTAACCAACCGTGACACTTACTTTATTCGGATTGTTATTGGCAAGAAGGCGGAAGGCAATCTCTAGTGTACTTTCGCCACTGCCGAGTAATGCTAACTGGCAACCAGCCTCTACTAATTGCTGCATGATAGGCACCAGCATATCTAAACCTTTTTGATGCGTTAGGCGACTCACTACGCCTAATAATGGTGCATTTTCATCAATTTGAAGCCCTAATCTTTGTTGCAAGGCAATTTTAACTTTCTTTTTATCTACTAACTTAGCCGCGCTGTAGGGTTTGACGAGATGTGGATCTGTTTCTGGATTCCATTCATCAGTATCTATGCCGTTCAAAATACCTTTAAGCTCATTACTACGTTTGTTGAGTAATCCTTCCAAGCCAAAACCAAATTCTGGCGTTTGAATTTCTTTTGCATAGCTTGGACTTACCGTGGTAATCGCATCAGCATAAAAAATGCCAGCTTTCAAAAATGATAATTGACCATGATATTCAAAGCCTTCTACGGTAAAGTTAGTACTTGGCAATTCTAACGAAGTAATCCAATTTGGAGGATAGCAGCCTTGAAACGCCATATTGTGTAAACTAATAACTGATTTAGCTTGGGTATTAATCAGTTTCATACAAGCAGGCGTTAAGCCTGTTTGCCAGTCATTGCAATGTACAATGTCAGGTTGCCAATCAGAGATTGGTGAAAGCGGTCCACTTAGAATAGCGGCAACTTTTGATAGTATGCCAAAGCGTAAAGGGTTATCTAGCCATTCTTGTCCATTTACATCAGAATATGGGCCACCCTCACGTTCGTAGAGACTTGCTGATTTGATCACCATAACTTTTACTTGAGTATCTGCAATCGTACCCATCATAAGTGTCGCGTTGTGAATAACCGGCAATTTTTCCAGAGAAGCGATTACTTGCAGATTGGTCAGTTTATTTAATACTGCTGTGTAGCCCGGTATCAAGATACGAACATCCACTCCAAGTTTTTGTAAAGCAGCAGGTAATGAGCCACTTACATCGGCCAAACCGCCCGTTTTAATGAGTGGAAAAACTTCAGACGTGACAAATAAAATTCGCAAAATATACTTTCATAAAACACTCCCTATAGGATGGAATTTCTAACTTAATAACGCTTAAACAACATTACTTCAATAATGCCTGAATTATAAAAAATTTGCTTATTAAAAATAGCGCTTCACTAATTTAGCATCTGATTTTAGCACTTAGAACTACGCCTGGCCTCTGCGCATTGTGCCAGCATTGTCTGCATTGCCACCACCAGCACTAATAGAGGTATGTAACACCGCGGGTACTGGCTGTTGTAACAGGGTATACAAGTTAATGAGATTGCGACGATAAAGCTGATCAAAACTCGCAACACTGTCTGATGAGTTGTAATCGCCAAACCACCAAAACCAATCAGAGCCTTCACAAATCGCCAGTTGACGTTCGCAAGCCACTCGTTGCTCAGCAGCGATACCATTTTTGGCCAGCACACTATCGTAAACTTTTTTTGCTTCGCAGAGCAAATCCCAGGCTAAATTCTTGTCTTTACTGCCTATCCAAGTGCTAAAAGTACCATACACCCAACTGCCTGCCGCCACTTGCGGTAAAACAGGGGCGGATAATCCCTTAGTTTTGTATTGCTTGGATTGATACAAATCAACAATATCGCTGAAAGTAGTCATTTCGATATCTGGGTGATTTGTCAGCGCCTCATAAAGCTCGCTTAAGAAATAATAACCATTGTATGGATAATATTCCCAAGCATTTTCGCCATCTAAAATAACGCTTACCACTTTGGATCTATTATCCTTATCACCTTGTGCGCTTGTCTGATGGATATACTCTAAGTTTTGAATAAAATCCTTCACTGCATCGCCAGTATGCATCTTTGCATACTCAAAACCGATTTTATCCGAAAGATTATCATCTCTAAAAAAACATAATATGTCTTGCTTGCAATTCGTAACACGATAAGGCTGATAGAGATACTCATTTTTATCCGTCACGCTTAATTGCGATTTTAGCAGGCTATTTGCCAACACGCCCTGCCCTGTAGCAGCCCATTCCACGCCATGTTCAGCCATTATAGACAATGCTGCGTTAGACACTCCACCTTCTGCAGGCCACATTCCACGCGGTTCTTTACCAAAAAGGCTTGAATGATATTTTTTAGCTTGGACAACATGCGCTACTGCACGATTTTGACCATCTGCATATTTAGCATATTTAGGTAAAGGTGCATATGGCATAGCGTCCAGCGTAGATTTAAAATCAATCAGCAAGGGCAAAATTGGGTGGTAGTAAGGCGTAGTAGAAATTTCAATTTGTTTGCGCTGCATAAGCGCTTTATAGCGTGGAATCAACCCTGAAATTGTCTCACCGATGATATTAAATAATTGTTGTCGCTCCTCAAATGTAAATAGAACGCCCTTATTCATCAGTGCTTGAATCACAGTATTGCTGCGTCGCAGACTCTCGCCGCACCAAGCCAAGTGGTACCACACCAATAAGTCAGCTTTGTATTGCGGAGTTAAATAATGAAAATTATCACAAGCCATCGGCTCAACCAGCTGATAAATCTGCAATAGCCGCTGGTAGTGCGGGAAAGGGCTCAACATCTTTTCATGATGACTCTTGAAACAACTTTTCACAGTTAAGTGGCACTCATCAAGACTCATCTCTGCCAGATTTGGTTTTACCAATAAAGCTAATAACGGATCACGAATAGCCTTCTGTTTGAATTGGCTGCTGTAATCTTCAAGCTGCTCGAGCAAAATTGGTACGAAATTAAAGGTGGCACGCGCTCTAGGATGCGTTTCAAGGTGAAACGCCATATCGCTGTAATCTTTGATTGCATGCAGGTACGTCCAAGGCAACACATATTCATTGCTGACAGTGTCGCGGTAGTCTGGTTGATGCATGTGCCAATAGAGGTTGAGGTAAAGCTTGGGACGATGTGCTTTCAAATTAATTCACAATCTTAATAATAAACATTAATAATAATTATTAACTACTTTTTTTTAAATTAATAATATTAAATTCCTCTGTACAAATCTTGTCCCAGCATATCGGGGGTCACTAATACAATGCCATTTTCAGACACGTGGAAACGTTTCGCATCCACAGCCAAATCTACACCGATTTGCATACCTTCCGGAATAACACAACCACGGTCAATGACCACGTTTTTGAGCACCACATGTTGATTGATTGTTACTTTAGGCAAAACAACTGCGCCATTTATTCTGCAGTAACTATGTATACGCACGTCAGAAAATATTACTGAATCATCTACACTCGAACCGCTAACGATACAGCCCCCAGAAACCAATGAATCCGTTGCCCCACCTTTCCTACCTTCATCATTAAATACAAATTTTGCAGGTGGTAACTGTTCTTGATAAGTCCAGATTGGCCAATCTCTGTCATACAGGTTAAGTTCAGGGATTACTCTTGTGAGTTCCATATTGGCTTCCCAATAAGCATCGATGGTACCCACATCGCGCCAATAGTAATTGCCATTTTTAGCGCCTACACAACTATCCGTGAAACGGTGTGCTTGTACTTTATATTTTTTAATCAAGTAAGGGATGATGTCGCCACCAAAATCGTGACTGGATTTTGGATCACCTGCATCACGTATCAACTGCTCGTATAAAAATTTAGCATTGAATATATAAATGCCCATGCTGGCAAAAGCTTTGGTAGGGTCCCCTGGCATATGTTTTGGGTCAGAAGGCTTTTCTGCGAACTCAATAACCCGGTCGGTTTCGTCCACTGCCAGCACACCAAAGCCTTTTGCATCTTCCAAAGGTACGTTAATACAAGCCACTGTCATGTCTGCGTTGTTTCTAGCATGCGTTGCAAGTATTTTGCCATAGTCCATTTTATAGATATGGTCGCCAGCCAATACCAAAATATACTCCGCGCCACCTTCGCGCAACAAATCAAGATTTTGATAGACCGCATCCGCGGTGCCTTTGTACCACTCTTCCGATATGCGTTGTTGTGCAGGAATAATATTTACATACTCATTAAATTCACCACGTAAAAAGCCCCAGCCGCGCTGAATATGCTGAATCAGACTTTGCGCTTTGTATTGGGTTGCCACGTTAATGCGACGAATGCCAGAATTAATGCAATTCGAAAGCGGAAAATCGATAATTCGATACTTGCCGCCAAATTGTACGGCTGGCTTGGCGCGCCAATCAGTTAAGCTCTTCAAGCGACTACCTCGACCACCTGCAAGGATAATAGCAGCAGTATTTTTGGTTAATGTACTTATAAAACGATCTGAATGCTGATCCATTGGTTGATTCTGTGGCATGATGCCCTCCTAAGATATGATGAACATTAGTATTAACTAGCTGGGCGAACTAGTATTAATTTACGTTTAACTACATTTGTTGTACATTATAATCAGCTTAAAGCACTATAATCTAGCTAAAATTGCGTTGATTGAAATAAAAATATTCTTATTAAGAAATTGAGGGGAAAGTGTCTTGGCAAAATCCACAACAACTCCAACAAAAACAGGCGATAAACCTGTCGCAAAGTCAAAAGTTATAGGCGATGCTTTACGTCTGATCTTAAAGGCCAAGCATCACGACCCGTTTAGCTTTTTGGGCTTACACAACATTGACGATGCGTTTATTTACCGCACATTTCTGCCTCAAGCCTCTGAGGTTTTTATTAACGTAAAAAACAAATGGGTCGCATTAGAAAAAACGCATCCAGATGGCTTATACAGCCTAGAAAGCAAAACAGCACTTGCAACACCTTGCTTACTCAAAATTACCGTCGGTGAGCATAACTACGAAACGCACGACCCTTACACATTCACTTCAACTTTGACGCAAGATGAATTGTATTTATTCGGCGAAGCTCGTTTAATGCAAGCTTATAAAACGCTTGGCGCGCAATGTATGACGCAAGATGGTGTGACAGGCGTGCGTTTCGCAGTATGGGCACCAAACGCTGAGCGTGTTAGCGTTATCGGCAGTTTTAACAATTGGGACGGTCGAGTTCACTCCATGCGCACGCACGGATCAAGTGGGGTATGGGATATTTTTATTCCCAACATCACCACGCATGACACCTATAAATTCGAGATTCGCAACCGCCACTCTGGGGCGATTTTAGTTAAAACAGACCCTTATGGCTTTGAGTTTGAGCCGCGCCCTGGCAGTGCAGCAAAAATTAGCACTAGCTACCATCAGTGGGAAGATAAACAATGGTTAGCATCACGCAAAAATCGTGATTGGTTACATGCGCCCTTCAATTGCTACGAAGTACATTTAGGCTCATGGCAGCGCAATGAAGAAGGTCACTTTTTGACTTATCGCGAGCTGGCTAAAACACTAGTACCTTATGTTGCTGAGATGGGCTATACCCATGTTGAATTAATGCCAATTTCAGAGCATCCATTGACCGAATCCTGGGGTTACCAAACTACTGGTTATTTTGGAGTAACTAACCGTTTCGGTTCCCCCGATGATTTACGCTTTTTGATAGACACATTTCATCAAGCCAATATTGGCGTAATTTTAGATTGGGTGCCGGGGCACTTCCCAAAAGATGATTGGGCTTTAGCACGTTTCGACGGTACAGCATTATATGAGCATGAAGACCCACGTTTAGGCGAGCATCAAGACTGGGGCACGCTTATTTTCAACTACGGCCGTAATGAAGTACGTAACTTTTTGATGGCAAATGCATACTTCTGGCTTTCTGAGTTTCATATTGACGGCTTACGTGTAGATGCTGTGGCATCCATGCTTTACCTTGATTACTCTCGCAAAGCTGGCGAATGGCTACCTAACAAATATGGTGGCAGAGAAAACCTAGATGTGATTGAGTTCTTAAAACAACTCAACGTTATGGTAGGTGAAGACTTTGCAGGTGTTCTCACAATAGCTGAGGAGTCTACCGCATGGCCTGGTGTATCTCGTCCAGTATATTTGGGTGGTTTAGGCTTCAGCATGAAATGGAATATGGGTTGGATGAACGATACTCTTGCCTATATTGAGCATGACCCAGTACACCGGCGTTATTACCATGATATGCTCACTTTTGGCCAGCTTTATGCGTACTCTGAAAATTTTGTGCTCCCGTTTTCACATGATGAAGTCGTGCACGGTAAAAAGTCTTTACTCGACAAAATGCCGGGCGACGCGTGGCAGAAATTTGCTAACCTGCGTTTGCTGATGACGTATCAAATGACCGCGCCAGGCAAAAAGCTCAATTTCATGGGGAATGAATTTGGACAAGGACGAGAGTGGGATGTTAACAGTAGCCTTGATTGGCATTTGCTAGGCAAAGACTATGAAGGCCATCAGTGGCATCAAGGCATCAAACAAGCAACCACCGACTTAAACAAGCTTTACAAAGAACTCAGTGCACTTCATTCGCTTGATTTTGTGCACCAAGGGTTTGATTGGATCGACTGTCATGACTCTGATCAATCCATTATTAGCTATGTAAGACGCGGGCTGGACAATAGTTTTGTTATAATAGTGTTGAATTTCACGCCGGTATTGCGCGAAGGTTATCGTATCGGCGTGCCGCAAGCTGGCAGTTATAATGAGATTTTTAATAGTGACGCTGCTTGCTATGGTGGAAGTAACCAAGGCAACGGCTCTGGATTACACACTGAAGATGTCGCTTGGATGAATCACAATCAATCACTTGTAATAACATTACCGCCGTTAGCGGGCTTGGTTTTGAAGCTAACCTGATAACTTTTGCATAATACAGTCTAATACTACAGATTGACCATTTATGTATGGTTTTATATATACAGTTTTTTATTTTTTGTAATAAAGCCAAGTTATAGTGTGAATTGCAGATCACTCATTTTAAGTAATCACCGTCGGCATATCGCGTTGTGTTCTTTCCACCAACTGCGAAATCTGTAGCGCAATTTGTATTATTTCTGCCAGTGCGACTTGCGCGTCTAAATGATGTTTGCTGCTATCTGGCTCATACGCTTCTAAATAAATGCGCAAGGTTGCGCCCTCCGTGCCCGTACCTGAAAGCCTGAATACAATTCGCGAGCCATCGTCAAACAAAATACGAATACCTTGATTGTTACTGATAGAGCCGTCAATCGAGTCCCGATAGCTAAAATCATCGCAAGTTTTCACCCTATATGAGCCGAATTTTTGGCTAGGCAAGGTTTCGAATTGTGCTTTAATGTGCTCCATTACACCATTGGCGGCCTCAATGGGGATTGCTTCATAGTCGTGGCGCGAATACACATTACGACCAAACTCCGCCCAATGTGCCATGAGAACGGCTTCTACGCTCATTTGTCTTGCAGCAAGCACATTCAGCCAAAACAACACCGCCCATAAACCGTCTTTTTCACGCACATGGTTAGAACTGGTGCCAAAGCTTTCTTCACCGCACAAGGTGACTTTGCCTGCATCCATCAAGTTGCCAAAAAACTTCCAACCTGTGGGTGTTTCAAAGCATGGAATGTTTAATTTCGACGCAACGCGATCAACCGCGCCGCTGGTGGGCATGGAGCGCGCGACACCTACAATGCCGTTGGCATAAGCGGGCACTAGCGTTGCATTGGCTGCCAGAACCGCCAAACTATCTGATGGCGTTACAAAAAAGTTTTTACCGAGAATCATATTTCGGTCACCATCACCATCTGAGGCCGCACCGAAATCTAACGCTTGATCACCTGCAAACATGATTTTTACCAAGTCTTCTGCATAGGTTAAATTGGGGTCTGGGTGACCTCCACCAAAATCTTCTGAAGGCACGCAATTCATCAGGCTATCAGCCGACGCACCAAGCCGATTCACAAAAATTTCTTGTGCGTAAGGGCCAGTCACCGCGTACATGGCATCAAACTTCATTTTAAAGCCACTGGATAATAATTTTTTTACGGCTTGAAAATCAAATAAAGAGGCCATTAAATCTGCATAATCGTGCACGGCATCAATCACTTTTACGCTGAATTTGCCATCATCAAAATGCGTTTCACCTAGCGTATCAATATCTATTTTTGGTAAATCTGCAAGCTTATAATTTGCAATCACTTTGCTTTTAGCAAACACCTCATCGGTAATTTTTTCTTGCGCAGGGCCACCATTTCTGATGTTATATTTAATACCAAAATCTCCCTGTGGGCCAGCTTGGTTATGGCTTGCAGACAATATAATGCCGCCAAAAGTATGGTATTTTCGAATGAGATGAGAAGCCGCGGGCGTAGATAAAATACCCGCCTGCCCCACTAAAACGCGCGCAAAACCATTCGCCGCCGCCATTTGAATAACAGTTTGAATCGCATGCCGATTGTAATAGCGCCCATCGCCACCAACAGTGAGCGTGGCGCCTGCTGGCACTCCATCTATTTCAGCCAAGGTATCAAAAATACTTTGCACAAAATTTTCTAAATAATGTGTTTGCTGAAATACTTTAACTTTCTTGCGTAAGCCAGAAGTGCCAGGTTTTTGGTCATTAAATGGCAGCGTGTTGATAGTTCGAATGTCCATTTTTGTCCCTTATGAATTAAAGAAATTATAGTACAAATGTGAATTGAGATGCGTTTGTGGTATAAATACCAATAGGTGACCCTTTTCAATCACGACGCACAACCTGTCATTACCAAGCATCTGTAAAAGCATGTGCCACTTTGGTACGGCCTAGAAGTTCTGTTCCTTTAGGGCGCGGAACAATCGCTTCAATACGGTGTATTTAAACGCTACAGGTTAAACTGACTGAGCTCAACAATGTGCTCGATCACTTTAATATAGGATTACTTCATTAAAGTTAATGACTTATAGTAGTTTATCGACTGAGTCAATTACCCCCAAGTCTGTACACATTATCAAAATAATAATGGCCTACTATTTTTAACCCATATCATACGGCTAATTTTATTGATAGAATGTTGGTAGAAATTTTTCATTGATTATTCGAAACAAAGTCCCTCATGAAAACACAAGCCAAAACGTTCACCAAAATCAAAACAGTAGCAAGTTCAGTAGCAAAACCAAAGAAAGCGCTAAAAGCTAAAGATGTCGTATTGCCTAAACTTACCCCTGTAAAACAAGCACTACAGAATCATTTAGTTTTTTCATGTTTTAAGGTAGACAAGGTGGCGACGCCCAGGGATTGGTACCATGCGACAGCACATACCGTGCGCGACCATGTGGTAGAGCGCTGGGTGAGAACTTCCAGTTCTTATTATGAGCATGACCCTAAACGCATTTATTATCTATCATTAGAATTTTTAATTGGTCGTATGATGAGCAATGCTGCACTCAATTTAGGCATAAAAGATGAGTTAAGTGATGGTTTGCGTGCATTGGGGCATGGCATGGAAGCGGCTGAAGAGATGGAGCATGATGCTGCTTTGGGTAACGGCGGCCTAGGTCGCTTGGCAGCATGCTTTTTGGATTCGATGGCGACCATGGATATTCCTGCAACCGGCTACGGTATCCGCTACGAGTATGGCATGTTTAAGCAATCAATCGAACATGGAGAGCAGGTGGAGAATCCTGACAATTGGCTGCGTTATGGCAATATTTGGGAATTCCAGCGTCCTGAGGCGACCTACGTCATTAAATTTTATGGGCGTGTAATTCAGGTGCCAGAAAACAATCATGGCATAACGCATCACTGGGTGGATGCAGAGCATGTGTTGGCAATGGCCTACGATGTGCCTGTGCCGGGCTATGGTACAGAAACGGTGAATAGTTTACGGTTGTGGTCGGCCAAGGCGTCACGTGAGTTTGATTTGCGCCATTTTAACGATGGCAACTATGAAAAAGCGGTGGAAGAGCGTAACGAAACCGAGACGATTTCAAAAGTGCTTTATCCAAATGATGCCTCTGTGTTGGGTAAAGAATTACGCTTAAAACAACAATACTTCTTTGTGTCAGCTTCTATTCAAGATATTTTGCGCCGTTTTTTAAGCGTACATGAGATGAAAAAGCCAGCAGATTGGCAATTGTTGCCGGAGAAGATTGCGATTCAACTCAACGATACGCACCCCGCAATTGGTGTGGCCGAAATGATGCATCAACTGGTGGATGTGCACCACTTAAATTGGGATTTTGCCTGGAGTCTGGTGAACAAAATTTTTGCTTATACCAACCACACACTGATGCCGGAAGCGCTTGAAACCTGGACCATAGAGCTTTTTGGCACCTTGTTGCCGCGGCATCTGGAAATCATCTACGAAATCAATCATCAATTTTTAACCATGGTCAATCATCATTTCCCTGGCGATGTTGATTTAATTAACCGGGTGTCAATTGTTGACGAATCACACGGTCGCCGCATTCGTATGGCGCATCTGGCGGTGGTAGGCAGCCATACTGTGAATGGTGTTGCGGCTTTGCATAGCGATTTGTTGAAAACGACTTTATTTGCGGATTTTCATAAAATCTTCCCGGGCAAATTGACCAATGTGACCAACGGTATCACACCACGACGCTGGTTGAACCAAGCCAATCCTGGTTTGACAAGCTTGATTGGAAAAGCGATTGGCGATGGCTTCCAAAAAGATTTAACGCAGCTAGTTAAATTGACGCCTTTGGCCGATGATAAAGATTTCAGAAAAGCGTTCCGGGCGGTGAAGTTTGCCAACAAACAACGCTTAGCTGAAAAAATCAAATCACGCACCAATATTACTGTTAATCCAAATAGCCTGTTTGATGTGCAGATTAAACGCATCCACGAATATAAACGGCAACTGCTTAACATATTGCATGTGATTACGCTGTATAACCGTATTCGCAAAGGGGAAACAGGCATTACGCCACGCACGGTGATATTTGGCGGCAAGGCTGCGCCTGGTTACTGGATGGCTAAACTCATTATTCGCTTAATTAACGATGTGGCAGAGATTGTGAATGAAGACCCAGCCGTTGGTGATAAGCTCAAAGTGGTGTTTTATCCTAACTATGAGGTTTCGGCTGCTGAGATTTTATTCCCGGGCAGCGATCTATCCGAGCAGATTTCAACCGCAGGCACCGAGGCCAGCGGTACCGGCAACATGAAAATGGCGCTGAATGGCGCATTGACCATCGGTACGCTGGATGGCGCCAATGTGGAGATTAAAGAAGAAGTAGGCGATGCTAATATCTTTATCTTCGGCTTAACTGCGCAGCAGGTAGCGGATGTTAAAGCAAGCGCTTACAATCCGCGTCATTATTACAATCAACACTCAGAACTAAAAGAAGTGCTGGATATGATTGCAACCGGATTCTTCTCTGTAGAGGAGCCTAACCGCTACCAGGCGATTGTCGACAATTTGCTTATTAATGGTGACAATTATCTGCTACTTGCCGATTATGAGAGTTATATCGCCATGCAGGATGAAGTTGGCCGCGTGTATCAAGACCAGGAGGAATGGTCGAGAAGGGCGATTTTAAACGTCGCGCGCATGGCTAAATTCTCAAGCGATAGAACGATTGGTGAGTATGCTAAAAACATCTGGCAGGTAGAATCCCTAAAAGTTAAAAGCATGTTGATATAAGGCGACCAGATTCATCTTACATCAACAATATGCTCAATGGATGGCTAGGTACCACTTACCCTTGAAATCTACAGACAGGTGCTAAAGCAAGACATCTACTAGGTCACCATCGGCTGATTAAGGTATATGGCACCTAGATGTGATGGGTTTGAGATAGCATTACCGCACCCGTAAAACGATCTCTGGTATTCAAGCCACTTTTTTCTACTTCATATTTGACTAGTTAACCCTGCATTGGGATTTCAATGATGCCATTGAAATCACCGGGGTAACTTTAACCAGTGGCACTTGGTTTAACAATATTGATCATTCCTTGACATTTATGCATACAAAATATCCTCAAAATCGCCAAAAAATACGCTTGTAAAAACGACGCGTTGTGGCGAAGTTATGATATTAATTAAACGCTAGCTAGTGAAGCACGCAATTCGCTCACAATTGTATTGTAGCGATTTTTATCCGTATCTTTACCTTGTGTGAATATTGCATTACCTGCCACGAAAGTATCTGCACCCGCTTTGGCAATTTCCGCAATATTTTGCACATTCACGCCACCATCCACTTCCAGCCAAATCTCACGCCCAGTCGCCTTTGTGTAAGCATCAATTTTGGCGCGTGCCAATCGCAATTTATTCAAGGTTTCTGAAATAAACTTCTGGCCGCCAAAACCAGGGTTCACAGACATTAATAACACCATATCTACTTTATCCATCACGTGATCTAAGTAGCTTAGCGATGTTGCCGGATTAAACACTAGGCCAGATTTGCAACCCAAATCTCTCACCATTGCAAGGCTGCGGTCAATATGTTCAGAAGCTTCTGGGTGAAAGGTAATGATATTGGCGCCTGCTTTGGCAAAATCAGGAATAATGCGATCAACTGGTTTTACCATCAAATGCACATCGATGATGCCGCCCACGCGCTTCGCAGTTTCTTTGATGGCTTCGCATACTAAAGGTCCAATAGTTAGGTTCGGCACATAATGGTTATCCATCACGTCAAAGTGCACAAGATCTGTGCCAGACGTAATCACGTCGTCAATCTCTTGTCCAAGCTTGGCAAAGTTGGCAGATAAAATACTGGGGGCGATTCTATAGGTTTTACTCATGGCAGTGTCCGTTAATTAAATGGTTTAAAGGAAATTTAGCACAAACGGCCTCAATTTGTAACTTGACCATTGGTGCATTTTTTAAAAAATGACATATTCAAGTTAAACATTTCACGCTTCTTTTCTGTAATGTTTTCTTTCAATCATCTACTTATGACGGTGATTTACATGTTTGCCTTCAATGCTGAGCTAAACATTGTAGCCAAATTTAATCCTGCATGATATCGCTATTTGCACCACAGCGAGGCTGATTCATTGCACCTTCATTACTGGGGTATCTACAAAACAGTTTAATCTTATCAAGTCCCAGCGAAGTGACGGAATAACAAATCATTTGTCAGTTGTTGTTACATTGCGGGGGCACTTAAGGTTGCACCAGCCTTGCAATAGTAACGCTAAACAACATCTGCGGAGGATACACACTTTCTCATTTATGCTACTGCGCTTTATAGACTATGCTAATTCAATCAAATCCCAGTCCATTTATCTCAGCATTTCATCAAACACAGTATTCGCAACATGTTCTATTAATAACGCGTCAGCAAAATTAACTTGCTTGACATTCCTCGCTTCCAAACACAATAATTGTTTCCCCCTATTTAAATCTAGAGTACAACATGAAGCTATTCGTGCATAGGCTCCTGCTTATAAATATGATATCTAATTGTTTAAAACTAAAATTATAATCTTATTTTGATACTGGTTTAGTATTGAAATCGTTTCATAGGAATTCAAAATATCATAATCCAAAAAACTACTGATCAGAATTATTGTAATCGGATCTAGCGTTCTAAAGCAAATTCTTTAACATAGAATGCTTGGATAACTCATCCAGCCTTTCTATCTCAGTCTCTTTAGGGTAGGATGTGTTTTAGTTAACGCCTGTGTTACGCAAAGGTTATCGCATAGGCGTACCGCAAGCGGGCAGTTATAACGAGATTTTTAATAGTGACGCTGCTTGCTAGGGTGGCAATAACCAAGGCAACGGCTCTGGATTACACACTGAAGATGTCACTTGAATGAATCGCAGTCAATCGCTTGTAATTACGCTACCGCCGTTAGCAGGCTTGGTTTTAAAGCTAGCTTAGACGCTTTTACTGTTTAATCTAGGATGTTTTACAATTTATAAAATAACTTAATTAAAGAACGAATATTCAAATGGCCGCCCTCACTACACTACCCGTCTGGCAAACACTTTGTCAGCATCAACAATCTGTCGTCAAATTGCATATGCGCGATTTATTCGCAAATGACCCTCAGCGATTCGAAAAATATAGCTTTCATTTAGATGACATTTTGTTTGATTTTTCAAAACATCGTATCACCGATGAAACTTTGCCTTTTCTGATGCAAGTGGCGCGCGAAGCTGACATTGAAAACTGGCGCGATAAAATGTTTTCAGGCGAGAAAATCAACATTACCGAAAACCGCGCTGTGTTGCACACCGCTCTACGCAACCGCAGCAACACGCCTGTGCTGGTGGACGGCAAAGATGTGATGCCCGACATTAACGCGGTACTGGCGCAAATGCGCACGTTTGCAAACAAAGTGCGTAAGGGCGATTGGAAAGGCTTTACGGGCAAACGTATTACGGATATTGTGAATATCGGCATTGGCGGCTCAGATTTAGGCCCTGTGATGGTATGCGACGCGCTTAAACCTTATGCCAACCCCGATTTGAACATTCATTTTGTATCTAACATTGATGGTGCACATTTAATGCGTGCATTAGAAAAATGCACGCCTGAAACCACGCTGTTTATTGTGGCCTCCAAAACTTTCACTACACAAGAAACCATGACCAATGCACATTCTGCACGCAACTGGTTTTTAAAGGCAGCCAAAGATGAATCCCACATTGCTAAGCATTTTGTAGCCCTTTCTACCAATTCCAAGGCTGTGCAAGAGTTTGGTATCGATCTCGCAAATATGTTCGCTTTTTGGGATTGGGTTGGCGGTCGTTATTCATTGTGGTCCGCCATTGGCTTATCCATTGCCTTATACATAGGCATGGATAACTTTGAGGCGTTGCTCACTGGCGCGCATGAAATGGACATCCACTTCAAAACTGCGCCACTCGAGAAGAACATACCGGTGATTATGGCGCTAATCGGCATCTGGTATAACAACTTTTTCCATGTGGATACTAATGCAATACTGCCCTACGATCAAGGAATGGCACGCTTCCCTGCCTACATGCAGCAGGCAGATATGGAAAGCAATGGCAAGTTTATATGCCGTGACGGTAAACGTATTCAATACAAAACCGGGCCGGTGATTTGGGGCGAAGCCGGGACCAATGGCCAGCATGCATTTTACCAATTGATTCATCAGGGCACACAAATCGTTCCTGCAGATTTCTTAATTCCTGTGCACAGCCACTACGCGATTGGCAAGCATGGCTACGCGCATCATAAAATTTTACTAGCCAATTTTTTGGCGCAAACGCAAGCTCTCATGCTAGGAAAAACTAAGGAACAAGCCCGTGCAGAGCTTGAACAACAAGGCATGTCTATAGAGGCGCTCGAAAAACTACTGCCACACAAGGTATTTGAAGGCAACCGTCCTACCACGTCTATTCTGTTCGATAAACTTACACCGAATACATTAGGTAAACTGATTGCATTGTATGAACACAAAATATTTGTGCAAGGCATCATTTGGGATATCAACAGCTTCGACCAATGGGGCGTAGAATATGGCAAGCAAATCGCGCAACAAATCTTGCCACAGCTCACCAATGATGAGGTTGTAAGCAACTACGATAGCTCAACCAACGGCTTGATAAATCATACCAAACAGTTAAGATAACTTAGTTAATTTATCTTAATCCGCAAACTTTACTTTCTGAACGCTTTTCCCAAATAAAAAAGCTTTGTCATCAAGCGGTGGCAAAGCCTTCATTATACCTGCCCAAACACCTATGCTGGCTTAATGGCGCTCGCCTCTTTGGCCAATTTGGTAATATAGGCCCAGTCTTTCCTTGCTACCACATCGGCAGGCGTGAGCCAAGTGCCGCCGCAAACCACCACGTTCGGCAAGGCTAAAAATTGTGGGGCACTTTCTACTGTTACACCACCGGTTGGGCAAAATTTTACATCGCCAAACGGCCCTGCAAAGCCTTTTAACAAGTTAATACCTCCCACAGCTACTGCTGGGAAGAGTTTTAAGAAATAGTAATCATCAGCATTGGCGGTCATAATCTCAGAACCAGTCGAAACCCCTGGCAGTAGCGGCAGGCCGATTTTACGTGCAAATAGACCGAGCTCACTGGTGTATCCTGGACTCACGGCAAATTTACAGCCTACGTCTTTTGATGCCTGTGCGTCTTTTAAATTGCGCACGGTGCCTGAACCCATAATCGCATCCGGCACATGTTTCGCGATCTGCTCCATGGCCTGCAAAGCGCATGATGAACGCAATGTCACCTCAAGCACTTTGATGCCGCCTTCAAGTAAAGCTTCTGCCATCGGCACTGCATCTTCTACTTTATTAATAACGATAACTGGAATTACCGGGCCATAATTGGCTAAATCTAATGTACTCATATTTCTCTCTAATAATATATTGATTATAATTTATCTTGACTAAGGCAAGATGGTTAGAGCCAAGTAACTGCGCCCTCTTCGGCCGACAGTACATTCCTTCTCATCCCACCAAACAACTCCCGACCGAAGCCATGCGAATTGTTATGACGTTTAATATCTGAAAGTTCTTCAACTTCCCGCTCTGCCCATACATCTTCGTCCACCAGCACGTTAACCATGCCTACCGTTGCATTTAAACGAATAATGTCCCCTGTACGCACCTTGGCTAACGGACCACCCGCAGAAGCTTCTGGCGTTAAGTGAATCGCTGCAGGAATCTTGCCCGATGCGCCGCTCATACGGCCATCGGTCACAATAGCCACCATAAATCCTTTATTTTGCAACACGGCTAAAGGCGGCGTCAGTTTATGCAGCTCGGGCATACCATTGGCCTTTGGCCCCTGAAAACGCACCACTGCGACAAAGTCGCGCTCCAACTCGCCACGATCGAATGCTGCCAACAATTCTTCCTGCGCATCAAACACAATCGCTGGCGCTTCGATAATATGACGGTCTTCAGGCACTGCTGAAATCTTAATCACGCTACGGCCCAGATTGCCTTTCAGCAGGCGCAAACCGCCTGACTCACTGAATGGGAATGCCGCAGTCCGCACGATGGTTTCATCGCTGCTTTCTTTCGGCAGGTTTTTCCATACCAGTTTGCCCTCTTCTTTCACTGGCAATTTACCGTAGTCGCGCAAACCACCATAAGCTACGGTGAACACCTCCGGGTACATATAGCCTGCGTCAATCAGTTCACGAATGACAAACGCCGGCCCACCTGCCGTCTGAAACTCGTTCACGTCTGCCTTGCCGTTTGGATACACGCTCGCCAATAACGGGGTGGTTTTGGCAAGGTGATAGAAGTCTGTCCAGTCAATAATGATACCCGCCGCACGTGCAATCGCCACCCAATGGATAAGATGGTTGGTTGAACCACCGGTAGCCAGCAATGCCACCATTGCATTCACAATCACATGCTCGTCCACCAGCTTACCAATGGGTGTGAAATGTTCCTTTTGTGTGTTCTTTAGCACCATTTTCACCGCTTCTCGGGTCAGCAATTCCCTCAGGTCGTCATGCGGATGCACAAACGCAGCGCCTGGCACATGGAGGCCCATGGCCTCCATCAGCATCTGGTTGCTATTGGCTGTGCCGTAAAAGGTACAAGTGCCTGCGCCATGATAAGCCGCGGACTCTGAAGCCAATAATTCTTCACGCCCGACCAGCCCTTGGGCATACTTTTCACGCACTTTGGATTTTGTGGTGTTATCGATGCCTGTGCTCATTGGTCCGGCAGGGACAAACACACAAGGTAAGTGACCAAACTTTAAGGCACCAATCAAAAGACCAGGTACGATTTTATCGCATATGCCTAAGAGCAGCGCCGCATCAAACACATCGTGGGAGAGCGCAATTGCGGTACTCATCGCAATCGTGTCCCGGCTGAACAGTGACAGCTCCATGCCAGGCTCGCCCTGCGTGATGCCGTCGCACATGGCAGGCACACCGCCAGCCACCTGGACGGTTGCACCGTGCTTGTGCGCTTCATCACGGATAATATCGGGGTAGTTCACATACGGCTGATGCGCGGAAAGCATTTCGTTATACGCCGTCACAATACCAATATTTGGTGCTTTTTCTACCACCACACGCAATTTGTCATTGGAAGGCATGGCTGCAAAGGCATGCGCCACATTCGCACAGCCTAGACGGTCCGCGCCTCTTTGCCGGTTTGCAATTTCATCCAGGCGTTGCAAATAAGCTGTACGGGTTGGACGACTTACCTCAATAATACGTTCGGTCACTTCTATGTGGGATTGCTTCATTTTATTTATGACCTGCAATTATTAAAAACTAATTTGATTATCCCTAATGCAAGGCATAACGTCAAACTAATCATGATTTACATTAGCTAAACCACAACAAGTTTAAGTTGATTAAGGAATAACTTCATGATGATGATGTATCAATTCAACTTTAACTCGGCTATTCATGCAATATAAACACACTTCTGGCTGAAACATTTGACCGGGTGTAAATTGCCTCTACTGTAAAAGTACCATCTTTGCATGCCATGCACCCTTTTGAGACAAAATTGAAAGTAAAGTGTCAGTGTTCCCATATGATTGACGCACCTACTTGCGCAGAATTTTGACTAATCATTTATGGGTATAGATTACTACGGTCTTATTGCTATTAATATGACGTGACAATAGCACGCCAGTTTGGCAGAATAGAGCATAAATGTATAAATAAATTATGCGCCATTAAAACTAGGGGAAAAAGATGACAGTCCACGTTATTCCATTTGAAAATCTACGAAACACCGACGTTTCCTCTGTCGGCGGTAAAAACGCCTCGCTCGGTGAGATGATTTCTCAGCTATCAGCCAAGGGCGTGCGTGTGCCAACGGGCTTTGCAACAACAGCCGATGCCTACCGCGAATTTTTGGCGCAAAATGAGTTAGACAAAAAGATTAATGATTTACTTGATAAGCTCAATGCAGATGATACGCAAGCACTTGCAGTATGTGGCAAGCAGATTCGCGAATGGATCATGGCTGCACCTTTTCCACCCGCGCTGGACAAAGCCATTGCTGAAAACTATGCCATCCTGACTGCAAAATCCGGAAATGGCGCCACCTTTGCGGTGCGTTCTTCTGCCACAGCAGAGGATTTGCCTGATGCATCCTTTGCGGGTCAACAAGAGTCGTTCCTGAACATCCAGGGCTTGGACAATATCAAGCACGCCATTCAGGAAGTATTTGCCTCTTTATATAACGACCGCGCCATTTCATACCGCGTACACAAGGGCTTCGTGCATGCGGATGTGGCGCTCTCTGCCGGCGTGCAGCAAATGGTGCGCAGCGATATTGGCTGTGCCGGCGTGATGTTCACTATCGATACTGAATCAGGCTTCAAGGATGTGGTGTTTATTACCTCCTCATATGGTTTGGGCGAAACCGTCGTGCAAGGGGCTGTGAATCCGGATGAGTTCTATGTACACAAGCCAACCCTAGCTCAAGGCAAGCCTTCGATTGTGCGCCGCACTATTGGCTCAAAACTTATTAAAATGGTGTTTAGCGATGCCACACGTGCGGGCAAAAGCACCCATACCGTCGATGTTGATTCAGCAGACAGCGACCGTTACTCACTCTGCGATGCGGATGTTTTAGAGTTAGCCCGCTACGCCATGACGATTGAAGCACACTACGGCTGCCCGATGGATATTGAGTGGGGCAAAAACGGCGTGGACAACAAGCTGTATATTCTGCAGGCTCGCCCTGAAACCGTGAAATCACAGGAATCTGCAAACAACGTCACAGAAACTTTCACATTAAACAAGCATAGCGAAAAGCCATTGGTGATTGGCCGTGCCGTGACACAAAAAGTGGGCGTTGGCCCAGTACGTATCGTGCTGGATCCGGCACAAATGCATGAGGTGCAGCCTGGAGATGTATTGGTCGCCGACATGACCGACCCTAACTGGGAACCGGTGATGAAGCGCGCCAGTGCCCTGGTAACCAACCGTGGCGGCCGTACCTGCCACGCGGCGATTATTGCGCGTGAACTCGGCATTCCAGCGATTGTGGGCGCAGTCAACGCAACGGACGTATTACGTGAAGGCGAGATTGTGACCGTTTCATGTGCTGAAGGTGAATCCGGCTTTGTTTACCATGGCACAATTGAATTCGATGTCAGCACCCAGGTGCAATCGGCACTCGCCCCTGCGCCTTGCAAAATCATGATGAACGTCGGCAATCCCGACATGGCATTCGGCTTCGCCAAAACACCGAACGATGGCGTAGGCTTGGCGCGATTGGAGTTTGTCATCAACAACATGGTCGGCATCCACCCCAAAGCCATTTTGAACGTGGACGCCATGCCACATGCCATTCAAACCACCATCAAAAACCGTGCGCGTGGCTATTCAAGCCCGAAACAGTTCTACATTGACAAAGTGGCTGAAGGCGTAGCCACGATTGCTGCAGCCTTTTATCCGAAACCGGTGATTGTACGGACGTCTGATTTCAAATCTAACGAGTACAAAAAACTGGTGGGCGGTGAGATTTACGAGCCAGATGAAGAAAATCCAATGATCGGCTTCCGAGGCGCAGCGCGTTATATGGCCGAGGACTTTAAAGAGTGCTTTGCCATGGAATGTATGGCCATGAAAAAAGTACGTGATGAAATGGGCTTGGTCAACGTAGAGTTGATGCTCCCATTTGTACGCACGCTAGACGAAGCAAAAGCAGTCACAGAAATCATGGTAGCCAACGGGCTTAAACGTGGCGAAAATGGTCTGCGTTTAATCATGATGTGCGAAATCCCTTCCAATGCTTTACTGGCAGAACAGTTTCTGGAATATTTCGATGGATTTTCTATTGGTTCAAACGACCTTACCCAGCTTACACTAGGCATGGATAGAGATTCTGGTATCTTGGCAGATGGTTTTGATGAGCGTAACGACGCGGTAAAAGTGCTGCTGAAAATGGCGATTAGCACTTGTAACCGCTTAGGTAAGTACGTGGGTATTTGCGGACAGGGCCCATCCGACCATCCTGACTTTGCAGAATGGCTGGTGGCAGAGGGGATTAAATCTATCTCGCTTAACCCGGACACCGTAGTGGCTACCTGGCAGCGACTCACCAAGAAATAATGGCTATTTAATCACGGGCAATCAATCATGTTAAATCGTACTGCATTCTTCATTTCAGACGGCACCGGTATTACTGCGGGCGCCTTGGGCAAGCTGCTTGAGCATTTTCCTGGCACCAATTTTACCCAGGTGCGCATGCCGTTTACTGACACGCTGGATAAAATCAAGCTGGCGCAAGATGCCATCCAGCAAGCCGCTAAAGAGAACGGTGCACGCCCGGTGGTGATTATGTCAGTGGGCAATATGGAATTGCGCAATGCCATCAAAAAATCCAATGCCTATTTTATCGATCTGTTCAACACATTTATCGACCCCTTAGGCGTAGAGCTTCATCAAAAGCCGCTCACCGGGGCCGGCATTGCGCATAGCGTCATGGGAAGCAAATACAACGACCGTATGGATGCCGTTAACTTTACCCTGAATCATGATGACGGCATGACGAATACCGGCCTGGAAGAAGCGCAAGTGATTTTAATCGGCGTTTCTCGTTGCGGAAAGACTCCTACCAGCGTTTACCTTGCAATGCAGTTTGGCATCAAGGCGGCTAACTATCCCTTGATTCCAGAAGATTTTGAACGCGGCACCCTGCCAGCTGTGCTGCATAAACATACCGACAAGATTTTTGGCCTCACCATCAAGCCAGAGCGTCTGCATGCCGTGCGTAACGAGCGCAGAAATGGTAGTTTTTATGCTTCACTTGAGAACTGCAAAAAAGAAATTGCCACGGCAGAAGGCTTGATGCGTAATGCCGGCATCACCTGGGCAGATTCCACCAGTCGCTCTGTTGAAGAATTGTCAGCGATTATTATGGAAAAAATACAGCATCCCGCAAAAGAGGCCGCATAAAGGTTAATATTTATTAACACGTTAATAGCTCTGAAGAAAGTAGCATTTTAGCCACATGGAGCTATGTAAACTTACCGAACTAACCTATCACCACGGTATTGCAAGGCCTAGAAATAATTGCGTCATTTTGGTATCAGCAAACCCAATTAAAAAGCTGGTTTTACTTTTGCACTATTGTAATTTTCGACACCAGAGAGAATCTCTTTCTTAGCATCATCAATATCGCCCCAACCATTAATTTTTACCCATTTGCTTTCGTCCAGGTCTTTGTAATGCTCAAAAAAGTGGGCGATCATGTCCAGACGCCAGGCAGAAATGTCTCTATGGCAGTGCAGATGTCCATATAAGCCGCATACCTTATCGACCGGCACGGCTAATACCTTTGCATCGAGGCCTGACTCATCTTCCATTAGCAACACTCCCAATGGGCGACAACGAACCACCACCCCTGGAATCAACGGCACTGGCGTAATCACCAACACATCTACTGGATCACCATCATCCGCCAGCGTATGCGGCACATAGCCATAATTAGTGGGATATTGCATTGCGGTCCCCATAAAGCGGTCGACAAATATTGCGCCACTTTCTTTATCTACCTCATACTTTACAGGGTCGCCTTGCATGGGGATTTCAATAATCACATTAAAATCGTTGGGGACATCTGTTCCTGTTGAAACTTGATTTAATGACATGCTAAGCAAATCCTATTGATGAGATTAAGTGCTTATTATAAGTGAAAATTTAGTTTAGAATTTAGTGATTTTTCAGATTTTTACAGCCTTTATTGGCTATAAAATAGTCACGATTGCAAAACCAAGTAACGTTAAAGCAGAACGTGTAAATTTAGCAAACTGCATCAGGGTAACACCTGTAGGCAAAATCACATCAAATGCTGAGAGCCTATCAGTACTCACCAGCAGCATGGTATTTTCATCTATATCATAAATATCCCGTCCTTTGCCTTGGTGAATGAGCTTTAGGCTCTTGATTGTTGTTGTTAACAAAGGTGTGCTCATGGAGTTGCTGCTTCTGTTGGATAAATCAAAATACCATTATAAATTGCGCACACAGTCTCGTGCATGTTTTTAGCTTACCCATTAACTAATTGGCCTGCGCTCTCCAACTTTAATGATTTTGAGCGTATTTGTTCCGCCTGGACTGCCAATTGGTTCGCCGAATGTAAGCATTACTAGCTCTCCTATACTGACCACTTTCTGTTGCAGCAACACCTGTTCCATTTCATGCAAAATTTCCTCTTTATTTTTACCGGTTTGCTCAATCGGAAATGGAAACACATTTCGGTGTAAAGTAAGTTTACGCCTTGCTACTTTGTTGGGTGATAACGCGTAGATTGGCACGCTACTATCAGCCCGTGATAGCCATTGCGCTGCATTGCCAGATTGTGTCAGCGCAGCAATTGCTTTAACTTCTAAATGCTGAGCTGTGAATATGGCCGCCGCTGCGATAGCCTCGTCCGTATATTGCAAACGATTCACGGCACGCTGCTCTAATTGGTACCCTCCGTATTCTTTTTCTGCCTCCATACACACGCGATGCACGGCCTGCACGGTTTCTAATGGATACTGTCCGCTCGCAGTTTCGGCTGACAGCATCACCGCATCCGTGCCATCCAGCACCGCATTAGCGACATCCGAAACTTCTGCACGTGTCGGAATAGGGCTGCTGATCATTGACTCCATCATTTGCGTTGCCGTAATCACCAATTTGTTTTGCGCGCGCGCCATGCGTATCATGCGTTTTTGCAGGCCAGGCACAGCAGCGTCGCCAACCTCAACCCCCAAGTCGCCGCGCGCCACCATGATGGCATCGGAGGCTTCAATAATCGCCTCCAAGTCTTCAA
>WBZT01000175.1_pt1 | contig 54297 bp, 48 predicted proteins | sample 5204241 | NCBI WGS metagenome assembly WBZT01 (sample SAMN12344358, study PRJNA552823) | activated sludge metagenome | biome: Activated sludge suspended growth; feature: Nitrification reactor; material: Wastewater; isolation source: activated sludge from nitrification reactor of wastewater... | reverse complement strand
CCGAGTTTCAGGGCCTGTTCGCGGGTTGTTTGGCGGTAATAAACACCTTGTACTTTTCCCCTTACAACGATCGTACAGGATTTCATTATTTCAATCCTTCGAAAAGTTTCTGAGCTTCTTTGCTTTGCGGATTATATTGTAGTGCTTTCATCGCAGCATTGCTTGCTTCGCGGATATTTCCGAGTGAAATCTGTATGGCGGCAGAAAGATAATTGGCATCAAAGTCAAACGGATAATACTTCAACACTTTTCCCACATACGCAGCAGCAGCGTTGTTATCCTTAGTGATGTAGTGCGAGATGTATGCCATCCGGTAATTCGCGATTGAATTCTCAGGATCAATGGTCAGAATTTCTTTGTAAGTTGCGGCTACATCGGTCCAGTTTTCGAGCGCTGCAGCAGGATAAACATAACCCAGACGCGCTTCTACTGATTTTGGTTCGGTGGCTATTGCATTTTTATAGTATATCTGCGATTTGGCATAATCTCCTTTCAGGTACCATAACCAGCCGAGGCGAAGATTTACCGGATAGGCATTAGCGTTATATACCGACATCATCGATTCAATGGCTTTGACATAATCTTTGTTCGATTCATAATTGTAGCTTTTAGAAAAAATGGCTACATTGTCGGTTTGGGAAAATCCGCTGAGCGCAGAAAGCTGGAAGATAACCAGCCACAAGAGTTTCCTTTTCATAGTTTCAGAGTTTTATATAAGCCCCAATATAGAGCGAATTGAGTTTGTAATCGGAGCCGGTAAAGGCATCGGTTATCTGATCACGCTGACCGGTAAGATAGAGTGTTGCATACCCTTTCAACGGAATTCCAAGTGTTGCGGAGATCCGGGAATTGACCTTATCCTGATTATTGTATACCTGTGAACCACCCAGCATGGATGCGGGGTAATAACCTTTGCTGAAATAATATCCGCTGAGATTGAAAACACCACTTTTCGCAATTTCGAGGCTCGGCAGAAACAAGAATTCCGATACCTGATCCGATTGCACCCATTGCATATCGAGTGCTGGCCGTACAGTCCATCGTGAAGAAAAACGAACAACATACTCCAGTCCTGCTCCCAGCTGCCGGGTGTTGAAAGAAGATGTTTTGTCTTTCCGGAGTGTATCATCCTGCACCCTGTCAATGATGTTCACGACACCATCCGGCTGATGAATAATGGTTCTCCGGTTTTCCATATGGATTGTATCCAGCAAGGGTTGTATATGTTCAGAGTAAATGGCAGCCTGAAAGTTTAACGACAAGTCATTTATTTTCTTTGTAGTGGTAAGATGAGCAAGCGTCGAAAATACAGCAGTGTTACCAATCTGTTGAGTACTCATCAACAACAAGCTATCAATGATAGTCATTCCACCAGGGGTCTGCATTTCGCGATGCGAAAGCAACGAATCTGTATTGAGTACCGAGTACACATCGCGGCGGAATGAAATCAATCCTGCAGTCAGTTCGGCTTCCCAGCCTTTTCCGAAATAACAGGAAGGCGTAATGGTATATTGAAATTGTTTAAAGTCGCTCCAGTTAAGTGGTTGCTCAATGAACATAACCGACTGATCAAATCTGAAACGCGGACTGAGCTTATGCTGAGTTTCAAGAAAATAATAGCTTGCAGATCCGGCAATGTCGCTTCGATCAGAAGTTCTGCGGCCACCTTCGAGGTAAATTCCCGACAACCATTGTCGCGAAGAATAACCCATGCGCGGCGCCGTTATCGCATCGAGCATCCTGAACATACTGTCAGCCTCTGTTCTATATCCTTGTGCATTATAAATTCGAAAAAGATAGTCAGGCGCAACCTGTCCGGCCGGATTCTTCGCCATTGCCCTCTCAAAATATTTTCTGGCCTTGCTCCACTGCCCGCGTTCATACAAGGCAATCCCGAGTCGCAGATCCACGTAATAATAACTAAGACTATCTTTTTCTATAGTGCTCCGCATCGCAGCCAGCGCCTTCCAGTTTTGCTCAGTGTACAATCTGTAGGTCAGACTATCAACAGCCGGATAATCGGTTTGAGCTTGTGCCCGCTGTACTGACAAAACCATCAGAACACCGGTAATCATCAGGATACTGGCTCGCATGTCAACACCTCCTGCTGTTCGCCGGTACCGGCTTCTATGGTGAGGCCGTTCGACTTCACCGTGGTTCTGAAATACATTTTGCTGCTGAACTGTCCGAACAGACTTTGATTCTGCTCTGACACAAAAGTGATCTTCTCAGGGTCATGTTCGTTATCAATACTCACATACCTGAAATTATACTGGGCCTTCAGATAATGGAAAAATGGTGCCGTGAAATCGTGTATGAAACGTGCAAAGTAATTGCTTACATTGAGTATGCTGATATGATCGCTGAGTGAGAGTCGCGGATAATATCCGAGTGGCACCTTGTAAACAGCGAGGAAGAAGGTATAGAGAAAACTGGTTCTGTCACCTTCAAAGCTGCTGCAGTAAAATACGGATCCATTATTAACATACCAGACTATCGAATTTGTCTCTGCGCACCAGATATAAGTCTGGTTATACGGCGACACTTGTATCTCCCAAATCTCCGATTTGCCCTTCCCATTGCTCACGCGGAAACGCTGACCGGGAATAAATCCAAAGAAATAGGTCAGCAAACGGGTAGTTCGGAGATTACTGATACGATCGCCTTTCGCAGGTATTTCATACGAATGAAATTTATACGCATGATTTTGCTTCGAAATATAGAAGCTGAACGGATACTGCATTGTTTGCGAACCGATGTAAGGTGTAGACTGAAACTGAAAATGCAGATGGGGTTCGGGTGAGCGTCCACTGCTGCCACAGAGTCCGATTACATCTCCCTTGCGCACCGAATCACCGACCTTCACTTTGAAACTTCCCATTTTAAAATGTGAGAGCTTGCTGTACAGATAATCGGCATGTTTGATTACGATGGCATTTCCCCAGTTTCGTTCAAGATTTACCTGACCGATTTCATTATCCTCAATACCATCTTCCAGTTCCACCACTACTCCATCAGCTGGCGAGAGCACAGGTAAACCGAAGCAGTAATAGTCTTCTTTCCGTGTCCCGTCTCCCTGAAACGTCTGGTTCATATCATCCCGTACATCGAAGTCCCATGCATGCTGCCATCCTTTCTTATGTGTAATATCTCCGTCATGCCCCTGTGAAATATACCATTCTCCCATCACAGGTAGAGCAACCTGTACCCAGGTATCGCGCTGATAGCGGACAGAATTGCTGTAAAAATTATAATGGTGTTTCTCGGGTGAAAATTGCTGAAAGAGGACGAGGTTGAGCCCTGAACTACGGACCCTGCTTTGCATGGCGACAACGAATAACAACACTACGAGGTTGAAGGGTAATGAATACAGCGGTAACCCGAACCTGTAATATATCATGGAATGAAAAGCAGAAATCAGCAAGGCAATAACCGGTATTGTAAACAGCAGATTAACAAATGAACGACGGGAAGGAACCACAAAGAATCCACCGAGTGCTATGGCTGTCAGAATAAAGTTAAATCCGATATACGTATAAATCAGCTGTGAGAAATCACCTTCCATGAATTGATAAAAGGCGTAACCAATTACAAATCCAAACACAGATAGTACGAATGAAATCCTGGAATTCAGTACCAGTCCGATGGCGATGATAATGCCGGCTACATCATTATACTGAAACAGGATGGCACCCAGCGATCTGAAATACAAATACAGCACATTAGAGAATGGCAACTGCGCGATGAGTTCCATAGCGAAATGGAAGAGTCCCGGTAAAGTTTCCTGCATTCCACCAGCTGTTTCATAACGGGCGTGCAGTGCCGTAAAGTTAGAAGCTCCGAGCAGGATTACCCAAACGGTAGCAAGAAAAGGAATGGTGAGTACAGGGAGATTTTTCTTTCCCAGCGCATTGAGGTACCAAAGGGTAAACAGAAAGGCCAGCACCGACGATGCGATCAGAAGAATAAGAAATGAGAAATTCAACTGATAGAATGATCCCACAGCTAATCCTGTGAGCATGGCATTATACGTATAGGTGCCATCCCGCACCAGGTCGCGGCTGAAATTAAAGAACCATGACATGGCCTGCACAATGAGTATAGCAGCGAGTCCGGAAAGTCCCGCTGTAAAGTTGAAGAAGGTCACCACCAGCAGGAAGAATCCAAAATACCGGTTCAGTGAAAAGAATACCTGGGCGTAACTATTCATTACGCCTTCGGTCATTAACCGGAAGTATTCTTTATACCTGTTCATTTTTATACTTTAAATTCAGCAAGGTGCGAAGGCATCACTTCGTCGGTTTCGAGTGTAGCCAGTGATTCCTTCTTGCGGATTACATGTGGTTCACCCTTCAGATCGATCATCACGACTGCCGGCCGAAGGGTAATGAACTGCATTGACTGGGTGATATTATACGCTCCGACATGATGCACGACCACGTGTTCACCCGGACTCAAAGGAGGCAAGGTAATATTTTCGCGCACCACATCAATATTCATACATAGCGGACCGTAAAGTACACAATCTTCGGTGTGATGTCCAAATGGCTGCGCCGGAGAAATCTTATGGTCATACCAGAAAGAGGTAAAGAGAATGTTCACTCCGAAATCCATGATGGTGGCTCTTCTGCCATCACTGAGGCGTTTGTTTGAAATCACAGTCCCAAGGAGGAATCCGGCATCATCGATCAACGCCCGTCCGGTTTCGAGATAGAGATAGGGCAAATCGTCGGAGTTAAAGCCGGCATTGAGGAGCGTACCGGTGATGGCTTCCGCGAACTGGCTGATTTCAGGTACTATATCTGCACCAACATGAAAGGAACCTTTCAAGGTGTTTTTCGACGCAAACCCTCCGCCCATATCGATATAAGTGAGGTTTTTGTTGTAGCGGTTACGGATACTGAGCACGAGATCCGCCATTTTCGATGCAGCAACAGCATATGCAGATGGCGTCATCATGTAAGTGCCGATGTGACAATGGAGTCCTACAAGATTCAGTTTACCACCTGCCATGATTTTATTAATCGCATCCCAGGCTTGTCCGTTCTCGTAGTTAAATCCAAAACGATCCCACATCGGGTAAATACCGGTATCCATATTCACGCGGATAGCAACACGGGGTTTCGTACCGAGCTCACCGGCGATTTCAGTAAGTCGGTACAATTCATCGAGATGATCTATATGAACAGGAGAATTGTTTTTTGCTGCCAATCGCAAATCATCATCGCTCTTATCCGGACCGTTGAACAGAATTTTATCTCCCGGTACACCATTCTTCAACGCTTTCTCATATTCAAACCTCGACACAACCTCTGCCCAGGAACCTTCCTGATGAAACACATTACAAACAGCATTCAGGTAATTGGTTTTATAACTCCAGGCAAACTGTACTTTCGGATAACGTGTTTCAAACATGCGTTTGGCATTCCGGAAGTTTTCGCGAATTTTCCGCTCAGACAAAACAAAGAGCGGTGAACCAAACTGGTCAATGAGATCGGCGACTTTCAATCCGTCTATATGTGTCATCGGAGCATATTCCGTACGGGTGCCGAATTTATTCATCATGCCGCTGTTGAGCTTTACGATCACAGGGCGTTCATATTGCGTTTCAGTCATTGCTTTCGTTGTTAAGGTTGGATAAAAAATTACAATTCTCCCTGCGTGGAAATTTTCTCAAACTCTGCCAGATCCACAATCTGGTCATAGCTATAGCGCACAAACAGTTTACCACGTGTATAATCTGTATACGGTTCCACTTCTTCACCTAGCGCCATCCGCACCAAAGCCTCGGGGTGATTTTGTCCGCAGCCTACAGCGAGATACACCCATGCCGGGAACCGGGGATTCATCTCGAGCAGATAATACGTTCCATTGGTTGTTTTGATAAATTCCAGTTCGCAACCGCCGCGCCATTTTGAATTTGAAATAACCCGGTTTGCAATCTTCAGCAATTCTTCGTCTTCGAGACTGATACCACTCCAGGCTTTGCCTTTATCGGTGATATATAGCTTCCGCATCGGCACAGCACCGATACAGCGGCCGTTCCCGTCACCGATAGCCGTAACATTGACTTCATTTCCGGAAACAAATTCCTGCACGATAATCGGCAAGCCCCATTTACCGGAAATCTTGTGAAAATAACTCACGGCCTGCTCAGGCGTAGTGGCAATAGACGCATCATAAAATTTTCCTTTGATCACCAACGGATAAGTGAATTCGTCGCCCAGATGATAAATTTCAGATGCGTTAAAGATCATTTTGCTGTGGGGCACCTTTACATCATTTTCTTTACCAAACTCCTGCAATACGCTTTTATGGCGCGCTTCAAACTGATGGAGATCGGGAAGAAAGGTCGCTATACCGAACTCTTCCTTAAGACGGCCGGCCAGAATAATAAAACTATGCAACTCAGCGTCGAAGTTGGGGATGATTACATCCGGATGCTCACGTTCGTGGATATACGCTAATCTTTCCATCAGGCTTTCTGTACCGGCCGAAGGAATTGGAATAGAATAACTCTTATCTACCAGATCGTGCATGTACAATCCCGGTTCGAGCGATTCGTAACTGAGTCCGATGATCCTCACATCGAATACCTTACTTTCTCTTAACGCCCTGATCACCGGAATCCCCGGACCCGGAGAATCGATATTGTTTAGTCCGGTGACTGCAACTGTGATTTTACGCCTGTTCATCTTCCTGTACGAGTTGATAGGTTTTCAACATCAGCATGAAATCATACAGGTCCTTTTCAGCAATGGCAGTATCGACCTTGTATTTCTGCTGCAACAGGGCAACAATTTCATCAGCCGCTTTCTCTTCCCGCATCCATTGAAGAATATCTTTACCTACCGGATTGGCAGAAAAAGAATCGCCGGTAATCGGATTAAAAATAAAACCCGATTCACTGATGGCAATGTTCTTATTCAATATCATAAAACCTTATTTTCGGGTATGAGTACAAAGATCAGCCAGAGTTTAAACTCAAACTATTATTATAGGAGTTTGGCTGCAATGTATCGGAGTTCAGGCTCCCCCCTTTTCCCAGGCTTCGAAAAAGTCCTTTTCGTAATTCTTACCAATCGGAATTTCTGTTTCTCCCAGAAAAATTATTTTTCCGCGGACCCCGGTAATCCGCTTCATGGGCACCACAAAAGACCGGTGCACGCGCACAAATTCGCCTGCAGGAAGTTTCTCCATCGCTTTCCGGAGGCTCATAATGGTCAACACCATTTTCCGGCCTTCCTGATGGATTTTGATGTAATCATCGAGTGTTTCGATATACAGGATCTCCGCATAGGGAATCTTAACCAGTGAATACTCCGACCGCACCATCAGATAACGGTTTTCACTTTGCGGACTGCTTTGTGAAACATTGAAAGTTTCTTTCGCTTTTTTCAAGGCTTGCTCGAATCTGGCGAAAGAGATCGGCTTCAGGAGGAAATCCACTGCATTAATATTGAATCCTTCAACGGCAAACTCAGGATAGGCGGTAGTCAGAATCAGGAGTGGTGCCGACTCAAGTCCTTTGTAGAAATCTATACCATTGATATCCGGCATCTGAATATCCAGAAAAATCAAATCTACCGGATGCTTGCGTATATAGGCAGCAGCCTCTGCAGCACTGGTAAAGGTTTTGCTGAGCTGAATGCCCTCGATACGGCTGCAAAATGATTCGATGACTTCCAGCGCGAGGGGTTCATCATCCAGAGCTATACACGAGATCATACCAGGGTAAACTTCAAGTCGACGATAAAATTAGTCTGATTATCTGAAATAGACAACGTATACCGGTTGGGATAGAAATGATCCAGTAACTGCCGGGCCGTTTCGATGCCAAGTCCACCGCCTTCACGTTTGGCATTCATCGACACCTTTGTATTCTCCACATGCAGATGAAGTTCATCTCCCCGGATATCGATAAACACATCAATAACTGAGTCGGTTTCTGTGCTCACGCCGTATTTAAACGCATTCTCGACAAATGATATAAGAAGCAAGGGTACAATTTTCTTACCGGCAGTAATGCCCTCATTCCGGTACACCACGCGCGTTTTTCCGGTCAGCCGCAGCTTCTGAAGTTCAATAAAGTCACTGATATACTCAAGCTCTTTCTCCAGATAAACCCGATCGGATCCTGACTCGGTAATAACATATCTCATGATGGAAGAAAGCCGCGAAACCGCATCTGCCGTAAGCTCCGAACGACGGACTGACAGGGCATAAATTGCGTTCAGGGTATTGAATAAGAAATGAGGGTTCAGGCGTGCTTTTACATATGATAGTTCAATCTCTGTCTTCTGCATTTCTGCCCGTTTCAATCCGGTATAAAGAAATATTCCGAAGGCCACACCGATACCCAGCATCATAATAATCAGATTAGCCAGAATAAAGGCAGGTAATGCCCGCGGAGATCCTCCAACGTTAGATATCAATCCCATCGAGTTTGCCATATACCTCGACAATATCAATATCACTATCAGAGCAAGCAGATTTATAAGGAAGAACACCCATTTCTTTTTATGGAAGAGAAAAGCAGGAACCAGCCAGCTGTAATTCAAATAGAAGATGATGGCGAGAAAGAAGGTACGGATGACATGTCCGAAGATGAACAACTGCATTTCGCCGGACGCCAGCAAGCCGCTCGCCCTTAAAAACAACACAGGCAAAATGAGAAACAGGATCCATGAAAGCACATGGATCAGCACAACACGCATTTTGCGGGACATACTTCAAATGTAACCCGAATATCGGTGTCGCACCCGATTAATCGGACTTTGACAGAAATCTAACGGAGTTTGGGGGCCTGAATTACTTTCCCGTAAACGCAGCCTTGCGCTTGTTCAGGAAAGCATCCGTACCTTCTTTAAAATCTTCGGTGGTGAAGCAGGCACCAAAGCGCTCCACTTCTTCTTTAAAACCATCCTTTTCTTTATCGTAAAAGGCATTGACCGTACGCACAATCTCAGCCACAGCAACAGGAGCCTGAGCTGCAATCTTATTCAGTATTTCACGGCATTTATCCATCAGCTGATCTGCAGGAACCACGTAGTTCACCAGACCCAGACGATACGCTTCATTCGCATCGATCATATCCGCCGACATCAGCAATTCCATCGCTTTCCCCTTGCCAATCAATTGCGGCAGACGTTGTGTTCCTCCATAACCAGGGATCAGCCCCAGTTTCACTTCCGGCTGACCGAATTTTGCATTTTCGGCAGCTACCCGCATATGACAAGCCATGGCGAGTTCACAACCGCCACCGAGAGCAAAACCATTCACGGCCGCGATAACAGGTTTACGACAATGCTCCACACTATTAAACACATGATGACCATGCGCACTCAGCTCCATGCCCTGCGCCAGATTGAAAGAAGAAAACTCCGCGATATCTGCTCCGGCGATAAATGCTTTTGAACCGGCACCGGTGAGGATAACACCACGCACCTGATCATCCTGTTGTGCAGCGGCAATAGCCTGTCCGACTTCAGCGATGGTTTCCTTATTCAATGCATTCAGTTTATCCGGACGATTGATGGTGATGATGCAGATTTGCTGCTCAACAGTATAGAGAATATTATTGTATGTCATAATGAGAGTACGATGTAATAAACAATCAGATGTTACGAAGACGTTTTACTTCAGCATTCATGTAGGAAATAATCTCCTGCGTTTCAGTTCCGGGAGGAAACAAGCGACCACAGCCCATGGCTTCCAGCTTTTTCATATCCTCATCGGGAATAATACCTCCGCCGGTCAACAGTACATCTTCCATCTGCTTCTCTTTCATCAGTTGAAGGATGCGCGGAAAAACAGTCATGTGTGCACCACTCAGAATACTGACTCCGATGGCATCCACATCTTCCTGTAAAGCGGCATTCACGACCATTTCAGGAGTCTGACGAAGTCCGGTGTAGATAACCTCCATTCCCGCATCGCGCAGGAAGGAAGCGATAACTTTAGCGCCACGGTCGTGGCCATCGAGACCAACTTTGGCAATCAGGACGCGGAGGGGGCGTTGCATGGTTCAAAAATCGTAAAAAAACAGACTGGAAGATGCGGTTTCGGGTCAATATTCGCCAGAAAACACCGGTTACTGTCTATAAAAACTTCATTTCCACCACCATTTCAAGCATCCGGGAAATCAGGCCTATCATGCCGTTCAACAACAGGAACCACCAGTCTGTAACAAAAAACACAAAACGAATCATTATTTAGGTTTATCTTCGTAGCTGTAGTGAGAACAATTATCGGATACATCCTCTTGTTTGCCATGGTTTCCTCCGGCACTGAATTCTATCAGTTGGCGAAGGTACCTGTCATGTTCAGCCATTTCCGTGAACATCAGGCTGAAAATCCAAATATCACCTTTTCTGAATTTATGAAAATTCATTTTTTTGACCCTTCCAAAGTCGATCACGATTACGAGCGGGATATTCAACTGCCATTTAAAAACCATGAATGCTCGCAGCACAACGACATTCTGAAAATTTACAACCGCAGAGCCACCGCTGAACACTATCAGCAGTTTTTAAGCAGTGTTGACTGCTATTGCATTCCATCCTCTGACGGGTTGCCATTGCGCTCCTATTTTACAGACATCTGGAATCCGCCGAAGGCATAATTTATATTTCCGGATTCTTTCATTCAAGACGCAGACCTCCTGTGTCTCCTCTTACTATTTAACAAATACAACACATGTTAAATTCCATTATCAGGTTCTCAGTGAAGAACAAACTGGTGATTGGGCTGTTTACAATGGCGTTGGTGCTGATCGGGATTTATCAGATTCAGCATCTGCCCATTGATGCGGTACCCGATATCACCGACAATCAGGTGCAGGTGATCACCGTATCTCCTGCGCTCGGTGCTCCCGATGTAGAGCGTCTCATTACCTATCCCATCGAACAGGTAAACAGCAATATTCCCGGAATAAAAGAAATCCGCAGCTTTTCGCGATTCGGCCTATCACTCGTCACCATCGTTTTCAACGACGAAACAGATGTGTACTGGGCACGTCAGCAGGTAACAGAACGGCTGCGCCAGGTACAAAGCCAGATTCCAGAAGGACTCGGAACACCTGAACTGGCGCCGGTAACAACAGGGCTGGGTGAAATATATCAATATGTATTACGTCCCGCAGAGGGTTATGAATCGAAGTACGATGCCATGGAGTTGCGTACTGTGCAGGACTGGATCGTTCGCCGTCAGCTACTGGGGGTGAAAGGTGTGGCCGATATCTCCAGTTTCGGAGGCAAACTTAAGCAATATGAAATCGCAGTAGACAGCCGTAAACTACGGTCATACGGACTCAGCATCAGTGATATTTTCGCAGCCCTTTCAGAGAACAATGCCAACACCGGAGGTGCGTACATTGAAAAAGGACCTACCGTACTCTTTATCCGCTCTGAAGGACTGGTTACGAACCTGCACGATATCGAACAGATTGCGGTAAAACAATTACCCAACGGCATACCGGTGATGATGAAAGACGTAGCCGATATCCGTTTCGGCTATGCCAACCGTTATGGCGCGATGATTTACAATGATCAGGGTGAAGTTGCCGGTGGAATTGTCATGATGCTCAAAGGGGCAAACTCCTCTGAAGTGATCAAGCTTGTGAAAGAACGGATAGAACAGATCCGCAAAACACTGCCGGAAGGAGTTTTACTGGAACCCTTCCTCGACCGCACCAAAATGGTGAACAATGCCATCGGCACTGTAGAAAAGAACCTGCTTGAAGGAGCGTTGATTGTTGTTTTCATCCTCGTGCTCTTCCTCGGGCATCTCCGTGCCGGACTTATCGTTGCTTCTGTCATTCCGTTATCGATGCTCTTTGCAGTGATCCTGATGAACATCTTCGGCGTGAGTGGAAACCTGATGAGTCTCGGTGCGCTCGACTTCGGACTCATCGTTGATGGTGCCGTCATCATTGTGGAAGCGGTGATGCACCGGCTCATGCACAACCGCAAACTCGGTGAAGGCCGCGTGCTGGTACAGGAAGAGATGGACCATGAAGTACAATCATCCGCCAGCAGAATGATGAACAGTGCTGTGTTCGGGCAAATTATTATTCTCATCGTTTACCTGCCCATCTTTATGCTGGAAGGTATCGAAGGAAAAATGTTCAAGCCGATGGCACAAACGGTAGCTTTTGCATTGCTTGGTGCTTTCATAATTTCGCTGACGTATATTCCGATGATGAGCAGTCTGTTCTTATCCAGGAAAATCAGTCATAAAAAAACCATCTCCGATAAAATGATGGAACGGATTGAAGCCTCCTTTTCAACCACTCTTGATTACTTTATATGCAAACCGGTGGTCGTACTGGCCGGAACAGCGATCGCTTTTGTGCTGAGCATCGCATTGTTGATGAACATGGGTGGAGAATTTATTCCCGAACTGGAAGAAGGCGATCTGGCAGTGGACACGCGCGTGATGACCGGCAGTAATCTAAACACCACTATTCAGGCAACAACACAAGCCGCGAAACTGCTCCAAGAAAAATTCCCTGAAGTAGAGAAAGTCGTTACAAAAATCGGCAGCGGGGAAATCCCGACAGATCCAATGCCGATAGAAGCCAGTGATATGATGGTGATACTGAAAGAAAAATCGACGTGGACCTCTGCAAAGACTTTTGATGAACTGACAGAAAAAATGAGTCACGAATTACAGCAGATTCCGGGAATCACCGCCGGATTTCAATATCCGGTTCAGATGCGGTTCAACGAACTCATGACCGGTGCACGGCAAGATGTGGTTTGCAAAATTTACGGAGAAGATCTGGATACACTCACACGATATGCAGAAAAACTGGGCAAAGTTGTTCAGCAGGTTGATGGAGCCCGTGACCTGTACGTAGAAAGCATGACCGGTATGCCACAAATTGTGATCCAATACAACAGGCAGGCACTGGCGCAGTACGGAGTACCGGTTGATGAAGTAAACAAAGTAGTGAATGCAGCCTTCGCAGGACAGGTAAGTGGACTCGTATTTGAAGGAGAACGACGATTTGATCTGGTTGTCCGCCTTGCCGGCGAACTGCGTAAGGACCCGGATGATGTAAGAAATCTCCTCATCACCACACCTGAAGGACAACAGATTCCGCTCTATCAGATTGCGGAAGTAAATGTAAAAGACGGCCCCAATCAAATCCAGCGTGAAGATGCAAAGCGAAGAATAATTGTTGGATTCAACGTCAGAGGGAAGGACATCCAATCGGTGGTAAAAGATCTGGAGCAACGTGTACAACAAAATATTCAGTTACCACCGGGATATTATATAACATATGGAGGAGCCTTTGAAAATCTGGTAGAAGCCAAACAACGGTTGAGTCTCGCCGTCCCGATAGCGCTTGGACTGATCTTCCTGATGCTCTACTTTGCATTTGGTTCACTCGGACAAGGCTTATTGATCTTCACCGCCATTCCGCTCTCTGCCATCGGAGGAATTATCGCCTTAACACTTCGTGGACTCCCCTTCAGCATCAGTGCAGGCATCGGTTTTATTGCACTCTTCGGCGTGGCTGTATTAAACGGCATCGTACTACTCACAGAATTCAACCGTATCCGTAAAGACGGAGAACTGGATCCGGAAGTCATTGTAAAACGCGGGACGCTCACGCGACTACGACCGGTACTGATGACGGCTGCTGTGGCATCACTCGGATTTCTCCCTATGGCACTCAGCACGGGAGCAGGTGCAGAAGTTCAGAAACCGTTAGCTACCGTGGTCATCGGCGGACTTGTATCCGCGACGTTTCTCACCTTGATCCTGATTCCGGTCCTCTATATCAACCGTCAGCGATGGATCAGCAAGAACATCTCCCGGAAAGCCATGCTGGTACTCGTGATCATCGGATGGACGGCGGCTGCAAAGGCGCAAACACCAGTTCCATATACAATCGCATTGGACAGTGCTCTGCATCATCCGTCTCTGTTACGCAGCAACTACGAAATCACAAAGCAACAGCAATTACGTAAGACAGCCTGGGATCCCGGACCACTCAGCCTTGGTGGAGAGTTCGGGCAGGTCAACAGCTTTAGCAACGACCAGAAATTCACTATCAGCCAGGAGATCGAACTACCGTTTTCGTATATCCGAAAATCGCAGGCGGGAAAAGCTGATCTGATAACGGCTCAGCATCTGCGGGATTACGGCGCCCTTCAGCTGAAAGAACAAACCGCATTGCTGTATTGCCGGCTGGCTGCGGCAGAGGCCCGAATCCGGATTCTCAAAGAAACCGATTCACTCTTCCGGCTGTTTGCCCTTCGGAGTCACGATCAACTGATGGCAGGATCGGCCAATGCACTCGATGAAGCTTATGCAGGCATAACAGGGGCTACGCATACCATGAAGCTGAAAGAAGAACAACAACAATACCAGACACTGCTTCTGCAATTCTATCAGCTCACCGGAATAAACAGTAACTACCGTCCGGACACCAAAGGTTTCGATCCGGTAACTCTATTTGGAGAGACGGACACCACTAACAATGTTACAGCACATCCTAGGCTGCAGGCCGTCAGGGCTTCCATAACGGCAGCGCATGCCCGATATAAACTCGAGCAGGCGCAGCGATGGCCGGGGTTTCAGGTGGGGTATTTCAATCAAACCATTACCGGCTGGCAGCGCACCGGAAATCAGGACCTCTACTACGACAGAACCGACCGGTTCGACGGGTGGCTGGTCGGATTACGCATTCCGCTTTTCCGGCAACTGAATTCCGGCGCAGTAAAAGCCGCCAAACTCGACGAAGCCATCAACACACAAACGGCGGATGAAACAGAACGGCTACTTCAGCTTGAATTAAATGAAACACATCAGCGGATGGAAGTCCTGCGGGAAAAACTAAACTGGTACCGGCAAAAAGGACTTGCGTACGCAGAAACCATCACCGAAAGTGCAGGGCAACGACTGGAAAAAGGAGACATTGACTATCTGCAATGGACGCTTCTCCAATCGCGTGCGCTTGAAACCCGCGAACAATATCTTGAATCCTTATTACACTATCAGGAAGCCTATATCCATCATCAGTCATTAACCGGCAAACTATAATTATCACATGAAAATCTATCATCTTATCATACTCACCCTTCTGTTCACCTCCTGCGGTTCCGAAAAAACGGAAAACAAGCAGGAAGAAACCACGAACAGCAGCACCTTTACAGCCACTCTTACACCTGAACAGATCAAACGGGCCGGCATTGAAACAGGGAGCATTGAACGACGTGACATCTCTTCACTGCTGCAGGTAAATGGCGTTATTGATGTACCGCCACAGAACATGATCGCCATCACGTTTCCACCCGGTGGATATCTGAAATCCACCAAACTACTACCGGGTATGCACATCCGTAAAGGAGAAGACCTGGCGGTAATGGAAGATCCGGGATTGATTCGTCTTCAGCAGGAATACCTTACTGCACAGGTAAAAAACCGGCAACTGGAAGCGGAATACAAACGGCAGCAGGATCTCAACAAAAACAAGAGCACCAGCGACAAGCAACTCGAGGAATCGGAAGCCGCCTATAAAACCAATCTTATCGCCCTTCGTTCACTCAGCGAACAACTGCAGCTGGCAGGTATCCAACCCGGGCAGCTGAACGAGAACAATATCTCCCGCAGCGTAACCTTGCGCTCGCCGATTGACGGGTATGTGACTTCAGTAAAAGTGAACATCGGCACCTTCGTCAATCCGTCGGACATACTCTTTGAGTTAGTTGATCCCCGCGACATCCATCTTAACATGACCGTATTTGAAAAGGACATTCGTTATCTGGCGATTGGACAAAAAGTACTGGCGTGGACCAATTCCGAACCGGAGAATAAACATAAATGTGAGATCATTCTCGTTGGAAAAGAACTCGACGAACACCGTAGTGTGGAAGTACATTGTCATTTTGAAAACTACGACAAAAATTTATTACCGGGTATGTTCATGAACGCCAGTATTCAGGTGAACCAACGACAGGTAACGGCAGTTCCGGAAGAAGCAATTGTTACCTGGCAGGATAAATCGTACATCTTCACAACAACGGCGGAAAACAGTTATACAATGACAGCCATTCAGACCGGTATGAAAGAAAACGGCTATCAGGAAATCCAACCACAAAACGGAAACTCCTTGCCTGAAAAAATTGTCACGAAAGGAGCCTATACCCTGCTAATGCAACTGATGAACAAATCAGAAGAATAATTCAAAAAAAAGGAGAGTCGCCCGAATGGCGACTCTCCTTTTTATAAAATCGCAACGTAAATCCTTCAGCGTTTGATCACATTGATCTGATCCCAGGTAAGTCCGGGGTCGTTAAACACCTGCTCCTCGGGTTTCTTCTTTGCAGTATATCGCTTTTCCTTCTGCACCGGTGTGGGTGAACCGATATCAATTTTATTAACGATGAGCACACCGAAAATTTTAAAGTTTGAATTATCATTCGCAGCAAACATCCGTTTCTTCTCAACATTGATATCCATATTGAATTGCATATTCTTCGGATACCACCGATCCTTTACCTGTTGAAACTCGATATTGCTGGTGTATTTTGGATTCCCGGCACCGATGCCCATTACGAACAAAACCGGGCGAATCAAAGCCGGGATCACCACAGTGCCTTTCGTTTCGATTTTAACAATGGCATTGGAAGCGATATCCAGATAGATTTTTCCTTCCTCTCGGTTACCATCCACTTTTCCCCTTGATTTAAAATTTATGACCATCAACTCAGCGCTGTTATACGAGGATGATCTCGCAAACGAATAGGTGTATTCATTAAACATATTCGTATCGATACAACTTTCTGTATTCTTAAAAAGGTCCGCAATCTTCAGCAGATTCTCCGGTCCGCCAAACATCTCCCATATTTTCAAACTGTCATTATTATCCGATTTTTTCTTCTCCACCGTCTTTCCTTTCCGAATGGCTTTTTCCTCTCGTTTTTTTTCTTTAGCATCTGACTTCTCGCGTTCCTTTTTCATGAAAGCAAGTTCAGCCAACGTCTCTGCTTTATGAAACAGCAACAGCTGATGCTGATTTTTAACTGTATCCTGAAATGCCGGATAGTACGTGCGAAACACGCCTTCAGCACTTCTTAAAAACCCATCGTTCTCGGTAATATTCTCCCGATAATAGGCCTGCGTCTCGAATGGATTTTCCGGATAATTCGACTTCAGCGATCTGGCGGCCAGCAATAAGTAATACGTTGGCGGTTGAGGCTTAATCTGCACTTCCTTCATCTCCACGAAATCAGGCTGCATACTCACGGCCATTGGAGAAATGATTGATGATATAGGAAACTCCTGCAGTTTATATCCGATTAAAGTTACGATCAGTTTATCATTTCTGACGCTATCGGGCAAATGAAGATCAAATCCGCCCTCATCGTTTGTAACGGTGCCGATCAGACTTTCTCTGGTAGTAACGGTAACGAAAGGAATCGGCTGTCCATTGGTGGCATCGGTTACTTTCCCGGAAATGATAAATTCCTTTTGCGCATGGGCGTGAAACGAAAGAAAAGTCAGGAGAAAAAAATAAAATGTCCGATGGAGTAGTACTCGGTTGTTTGTTTTCATAAAGAAGGGATTAATAATTACGAATATACAATAAAACAGGCCGCAGCGAACCGGGTCCGGTACATTTCAGGAAGTTTAATTGCTGCTTCAGTTCCTGTTTCAATAAAAAAGGCTGCCCGAGAGACAGCCTTTATAACTTAAACCTGTGTTTTTAAACCAATGTAATATCGAATTGAACGAGATCAACGAATTGCTGAACACGTTCTTCCACTTCCTTGTCAGAAAGTGCCACTACTCTTTCCAGGCCAAATTTCTCCACGCAGAATGACGCCATCGCTGAACCATAAATGACACCGCGTTTCATGGCTTCGAAGGACACTTCACCAACACTGGCCAGATAACCGATAAATCCACCGGCGAATGTGTCGCCCGCACCAGTCGGGTCAAACACATCCTCTAACGGTAAGGCAGGTGCGAAAAACACATTGTTCTCATGAAACAGCAAAGCACCGTGTTCACCTTTTTTAATGATCAGGTATTTTGGCCCCATGGATAAAATTTTACGGGCTGCTTTCACCAGCGAATACTCGCCGGTCAGCTGTCGCGCTTCCGCATCATTCACAGTCAGCACATCAACCATCGAGATCATCTTCAGCAGATCAGGCATCGCCACTTCCATCCAGAAGTTCATGGTATCCATCACCACCAGCTTCGGGCGTTTCTTCAGGCGCTGCAACACACTCATCTGAATACTGGGCATCAGATTACCAAGCATGAGAAACTCACAATCCTGATAAGCATCCGGAATGACCGGATCAAACGTACTCAACACATTCAATTGCGTATCGAGCGTATCACGCGAATTCATGTCTTCGTGGTATTTACCGGACCAGAAAAATGTTTTCTCGCCTTTTTTAATCTGCAAGCCCTCGGTATTGATACCACGGCTTTGCAGCATTTGAATCGCCTCTGTCGGGAAATCTTCGCCCACCACCGATACCAGGTTGATGTTCTTTTTAAAGAAGGAAGCGGACATTGACGCATACGTTGCGGCTCCGCCAATAATTTTATCCGTTTTACCGAAGGGGGTTTCGATGGCGTCGAAAGCGACGGTACCGATCATTAAGAGGCTCATAGTAGTATATTGATTTTCCGGATGCGAAGGTAAAAAAAGCGAATACACCAATTGCGGAAACTATTGAACATCAGCAAAAAACAGGTTCGAACGGATGCTACACAGCACATTGATTTTGTGGTAATTACACCTAAGCGAGAAAAAGAAAACCGGAGAATTATTCACGGCAGGATTATCAGCGGCCGGAGATTTCAAAAGCTCGCCATCATTGCTGAATTCTCAATGAGAATGCCGGATACTAAAAAAACGATAAAACGGCAGCGAAAAGGGTACAGGAAACGTATTTTTAGAAATCGAATTCAACATGAGAAACATCCAGTATATCATTCATCGGACTACAAAACCTCTTTTCCTGACGTTTTCAGGAGTCCTGATTCTTTGTTTGCTTTCCGCTTTTGCATCCAACGCTCAAACCGAAACCTGGGCCGACACGGTCAATGCTATAAGACGTTCAGGAAAAGCAGACTCTGTTATCGCCAACCGGATGGGTGACAAGGCCTACCAGTTGTGGGCTTTGCGTAAATTAAAAGACTGCGATCTGTTCCTAACAGAACAACATCGGTTCGCCGAGAAAAGCGGTAATGCGTCATCGTTAGCCTATGCTTACTATAATACAGCCATACGGAACTACGGACAACTGGCCAATGACTCTATTATCGCCCTGCTCAGAACGGGTATTAGCTATGCAGAAAAAGGCGGCCAACCATTGTATCGATCAAAGCTCTATCGCACGCTGGCGCAAGCTCTGGAATTAAGTGGCGAACTTGAAAAAGCATCAGGAGCGGCACAGCAGTCTGAAAAAAATGCCCGTTTGCTGAACGATGATAATGAAATCGCCAAAACGAGCCTGGCTTATGGAATTATCCTTGCACGCACCGAGAAAAGCAGGGAAGCACTACAGAAGTATTATGCAGCAATCGATATTCTCGAAAAACTGAAAGACAACAGGAGTCTGGCCGTAGCTTACAATGCCGTTGGAAATATCCACCTCAAAGATCTTAATTACGATCGCTGCCGGGAATATTACCAGCGTAATCTGGACCATTGCAAAAAAAGTTACCCGCCATATCTACCAACCGCCTATCTGGGACTCGCCACCTACTATTACACAGTCAATAAAGCAGATAGTGCCCTTCCGTACTACGACTCAGCGGAAGTAGCCATGGGCAATAGTGTAGACTATACCCGTTTGCATGTAGTATACTCGAACAAAGCCACCATCTACTCTGAAAAAAACATCCCAGACTCTGCAGAATTATACCACCGTAAAACAATTGAATTAGCTGAATCGATGACGAACATGGGATTCAGGGGACGGTTATACATGAATTTTGCATCTTTCCTTCAATCTATAAAAAGCCTCGACTCTGCAGAATTCAATATCAATAAAGCTATTGGTATCAGCACAGAAGAAGGTGACGAAGACGGTGTTAAAGATGCCTTTCGGCTGAAGGGAGGAATACTGTTTGACAAAGGAGATTTTGTAGCAGCAAAGGCAGCTTACGAACGCTCCATCATTCTACGTGACAGCATTGCCCTTGAAGTCAGGAAAAAGGAGCTAAGCCGTTTGTCGGAAGAATATGAATCGAATAAAAAGCAGGAACAGATACAGCGGCTTGTAAATGAAAGAAAGATCCAGCAGCTGGAACTTGAAAAGAAAAACGCCATCATTGCCGGGAACCTGGAAGAAGCGCGGAGGAAGCAATCGGAGATTGATGTGCTGAACAAAGAAAATATAATCCAGCAACTGCGATTAGCCGAACAGCAGCAAAAGCTAAAACAGAAAATGCTCGAAGCAGAAGCGAAGGAACAGGCATTGGCGCTGAGCAAACAACAGGAAGCATTAAAAGAGCAGGAAATTGTACAGCAAAAGAATTCCAAAAATCTTATCATCATCGGCGGGATTGCCCTTTTGCTCTTCCTGCTTTTGGGATTTAATCAATACCGGATCAGTCAGCATCGGAAAAACGAACGTGAACGATTTCAGCTGCAACACCAGCTTAGTGAATTAAAAATTGAGGCTCTTCGCGCACAGATGAATCCGCATTTCATATTCAACGCCCTGAACTCTATCAACCGGTATATCATCCGCAGCGATCGTGAAACAGCCAGCGACTATCTCGTAAAATTCTCCAAATTGATGCGGCTGGTACTGGAGAATTCCAAATCGAGTCTGGTCACATTGCAAAATGAGACCGACGCACTTCGACTTTACATTGAAATGGAACAATTGCGGTTTGATCATAAGTTCGACTATTCCATTTCTATTGATCCAACGATTGACAAAGAGCGCACCATGATTCCGCCATTGGTGCTGCAACCCTATGTAGAAAATGCTATCTGGCATGGCTTATTGAACAAAGGAGCGGCCGGAACGGTGAGTATTTCGATCATGAATAATAACAACAACAGTTTATTCTGTACTGTTGAAGACGATGGAGTCGGTCGAGAGAAGGCGGCAGAGTTAAAAAGTAAAACTTTGGGCTCCAACAAATCATTCGGGACTGAAATTACCCGTGAACGCATCAAATTACTGAATGGCGACGACCGCAATTTCCGAATCGTCGATTTATACGATGCAGATCAACGACCGGCCGGCACAAGAGTAGAGATCACTTTGCAGACTGAAGTAGCGACGGCAGCCTGATTTGGCTTAACCGGCATTAACCAGCATAAGCTTTCTGTAATTTCTATAAGACAGTATTAACATGCCGCTGTATGATTCCTGCAAAACAATTTTGAGTTTTCCGGAGTTCTCCATACTGACTTCACATGCAATTCTTCTTCCATTCATATCGGAGAGACAGATATCATCAACAACTAATGGGTCGGAAGCTTTAGATTCGATATAGAAAAAATTACCGGAGGGATTCGGATACACTCTCATTTTTACGATTTCTGCTTCGTCTGAAATTCCAACGTTCGTTTGATGCTGCCCGAGGTAGACATCCGTGTTCTGAGGATATGACAACCATTCCGTACTACATATTGTCCAATTCAATTCGCCATCATATACATTACTCATACGCACCAAAGTATATTCAGAAGTTGCACCACCTGTTGAAACGGACCAGTTTGTTCCCGGATCTACCCCAATTACACCAACTACATCCACAGGGGATCCGTTTTTCAATAATGCAACCGCATCATCACCATTGAAGGTGCAGACAGTTGAGGTAACATCTGCCTGCGCAAGAATAGATGATCCGGCAGAAGGGTTTGCTACCACAAAGACGTCCCCGGGATTAATGGAACCGGTAAGTGAGAGTGAATTCGTAGCAGTAGCAGAACCATTCCCATATAATGCCAACTCATAAGCAGACAAGTTTATGGGTGATGAACCCGGATTATAAATCTCAATCGCTTTGTTATTACCTGTTCCTTCCAGATATTCTGAAATAAACAAATCAGAACCACCACCGGATCCTCCGCATGTAGCAGTAGCGGTGAACCCCTGTGCGCTCACACTTCCATTTGTTGTAAACGTTACATACAACTGATTTCCGGTTGAGGTTACGGATGCAGGAATTGTCGCTCCGGAATATTGTGCGAGCAATGGAGCCACCGAACTGCTGCCATCGTAAATACGTACCACATCATTATTCGCTTCTGTATTAAACGCAGAAAATGACAGGGTGACCTGATTTCCGGAAGGAGCCTGCACCTGCCAGGAGCAGTCTCTGTTAAATGCATAATATGACGCTCCGCTTCCATCGTTGAACGTAGTACCGCAGGGAACTGGTACTGTTGTAGTATAGATGGTTACCGGTGTACTTATTACTGTATCGGGGTTTCCGCAAAGATCCAGTCCGATAACCTGACATGTTAAAACATCTCCATCGTTGAATGAATTGAAGGTAAGAGTAGATGCGAACCCTACAAGATTTCCATTTATTTTCCAGGTCCATACGTTGATGGAAGAAAATCCGGTTGTATTAACGCTATAGGTAAAATTATCACAAGTAGTCGCACTACCGGGAGTTATTGTAACAGTTGGTGGTTGTTGGCAGGGAACTTTGTACTCCAGCAGGCGTGAACCGTTTGGAAAAGCAAATACATTTTGTGGATGGGCCGGCAGAAAATTCTGGAGAGCACCGCTGAACGGCCGATGTTCAAAATAATTCGTTTCATAACTATTTGTAGAAGTATTCAGTCGCAACAATGCACCATAAATCGTACTGTCTGCCTCAATACATGAAGTGAGATTATGGAAATCAAGTACATCTGTAGAGATATTGGCACTCGGATAAACAGCGTTTGTATAATATCCCAATTGAAGAAAATTATTGATAAACATGGTAAATACTTTTCGTTGCAACAATGTTGTATTGGATCTAGGTACGGCCATTCCGATCAGAACGACTTTACCGTTATTGAGCTCTTTTGCCTGCACAACATCCCCCAGTGGATACTTCATGTATTCATTATTATTCAACAATGGCAGATTGTCAAAATGGTAAAACGTTTGTGAATAGCTGTTTAAAGTTGAAATATAACTGACATTGTTGATGGTACCATAGTCATTTAAACCTCCATTGCGGCAGGTGAAAATAATATTGAAATCCCCATTCGGATATTCGTGAATCAGGGGAGAACCGGTAGGGAGCTTTCCATCGGAACCTGACATACTCAGTACCGATGACAATGTGTTTGTAACTGGGTTATAACTGAACAGTTCTCCGAAGTTGGAAGTACCACCGCTGCTTGTTAAACCATAGAATAATCCATTTGAAGCCGAAAATCGCAGGCTGGCTCCTTCTTTGGGATAGGCACCATTTGTACCGATAAAATCAATTTTCTTTGTATAAACATTTGTTGTCGGGTTCCATTCAAAAATAACACCTTTGTTACCAGTACCACCGGCGCAAGTCATTCCATAATACAATCCATTTAAAGGGCATTTCATCAGTTCACCCGCAATGATACTTCCGTCTGTTAAACTTGTAATGACCTTTCGTTTGCTTACAACCCCTGTAACCGTGTTCACCTGATAGATGACACCATATCCGCCGGATGGATATAAATTATCTGTACCACTAGTACCACCAAACAAAACAGTGTCAGAAGTTCCTTCAACAAGATTTCCGTTCGGGGTGCCAAATTGTGTATAATCTAAAGTCGCAACGATGGTTAATGCTGAAGTGGTTCCCTTGGCATATTTTACTATATATGCATTATCAGATGTGTCAGATTTTGCAGTTGTCCATAATTCGAGCCCCTGGCCCCGTCCGGCGGTTGTTAAACAAAATAAACTGACCGCAAACATTGCAACTATTCTTATAAGATTTCTGAATTCCATACTTCAAAGGAAAGTTTTTTAATGCAATAAATAAAATGAAATGACCACGTGCTGTCACTTAGATAATGAGCGTTTTCAGCTAATAAGTCCGGGAGATTGTTCCCCATTGATTATCCAATCAATAAAATTTTCTGATCGGCTAAACCATTTCAAAAATAACCAAGTGCGTGTTATTAATTTATCAAAAGGTCGAAGAAGGAGCCGGCCATATATAGACCGGCTCTTTAATAAACAGATCGTTATTGAACCACCAGCATGGAAGCTGATTGATTCCATCGGATCAAATACATACCTGGAACAGCATCAGGCATATAACAGGCCCTTTTCCCGTCAGACACAGGTTGTATCTCCAACTTTACAATCTTACCAACGAGATCCATCACCTGCAAAGATGTTACATCGGCTCCTTGTGGAAGGGTAAGATAAAATGTACCGTTTGAGGGATTAGGATATACCGTCATTATTTTTTGATCAGCCTGCATTAAACCCGCAGTAGTCACACAATAATCTGACGACATCGTAGCACAATCCGGATCGGTATCCCAGGCGCTATACGAATAACAACCATTCACGATCGCTATAAAAGTATCTGCAGTTGCGCCGGCGATGGCGACACCATTCAGATACCATTGATGAAATGCTGCTGTATCGTTTATCCAGATTGTATTCCCGTTGTGTCCGGGCTGGAGCGGTCCGGGAATCAGTTTATTGAAATGCGCATACAATGTATCTGACCATGACTGGCAATAGGTAGATATATCACGCACCGCAATACCGATATACTGATCCGGAATATTATCGTACCATAGAAAGACTGTGTCCTGAATAACGCCCGGCCAGCCATTGGTGATATACTGACTAATCACCACATTTCCCGGTGCTGACCATACCACTTTAAAGAATTCTCCTTCACAGAGGGTATCATCCGTTACAGGTGTAAATGTTAAAGGAGCGGGAGAAGGAACGATGGTCCATGAATACACCGGATCCGGACAATGCTGCCAAACAATTCCAGCAGAATCGATACATGTTAACGAAACAGAAAAGGTTGTAGCACTATCAGCAACGAGGGTAATCGTTTGCGTAGTATCTCCGGTACTCCATAAATACTGCGCCATATTGGGTACAGCCGTCAACGTTAGTGTGGAACCTGAACAAAGCAGACTTCCGTTGTTCGAATTATTTGTACTTGTTATGCTCTGCATAGGGAAATTCGTATTTCCGGTTGATTGAGCATAAAACACGATGGTATCCAAATCATAACCTGCTCCATTAAACACCCGCTGCACCACAGTACGGTAGCCGGCAGTTGGGTACGACATATTGATACTGTCGGAACCTGAATCGAAGACTCCATCGGCATTAAAATCCCATTCCACATACTCGGCTTCGGTTCCGGTATAGGTAAACGAATAGCCAAAACAAGCATTGGCCGTGATGCCGATACCGGCTATGGGCGGAGGGATAGCAGGAGCGGGTCCGCCGCAGGAAGCTGCATCCAGCAATTCATTTCTGACGAGAGAAAGAAACGAATACATCCGCTCAGCCTGTCCCGGTGTAAACACCATATCACATGGAGGAATCGGCAGCATCACATTCGAAATATCGATAGTATCGATGGTAAACGGATTAAAACCGGAAGTATCATCGAGATCCGTACTACAACTGCTGGCGGCACAATCCACCGGCTGATATTCCGGAGGCGTATCACATACCTGATCACCATCGAGCAGACAGTTAAAATTGACACAGGAAGAATTATAATCATTATGATACAAGCCGAGGTAATGACCAATTTCATGTGCGAGTAACCAATTGGGTCCGCCTAGTGAGAGCGCTTCAATCACCACGCCATCTGATGGAGTGCCTTTCGACCAGGGATAGCTACCGTAGGCGTTTGTGCCCATGGCCAGAATAGTTTGTTTCGGAAGCCAGACATTCAGGTAACGGATCGGGTTCCAGCGATTCACATTTTTCATCATCTCATCGGCACCTGAGCCCCAACCCTGCGGCAATACCGCCCAATAGGAAGAGTCTCGTGTGATGCCAGTAGCAGGATTTCCAAACGGATCAACTGAAGCCATACACAACTGAATGTTCACTGTTGCGCCGTTGGGGAAATTAAACGGCGCCTGTTGTGCGAAGCGCAGGTTCACATCATTCAGTGCAGCGGTGATGATAGAATCGGGAATGTTTTCGGGTCCGCCCTGATGAATCACATGAAACACCACCGGAATGGTTAAGACTGGCGGATTCATCCGTGCATTTGCATTTTCGGATATCCGTAACCGATAGATATCGCGGTTCATGGACGCTTCCTGCAAGCGAATCTCCGGATGAGCGATTAAAACAGAATCAGTCAGGTAAGGGGTGCACTGGAGCGCCTGTGCGAAAGCGACTGTGGTCCACCACAGGTGGAGCAACAGTAAGGATAGTTTTTTCATTGGATGTCATTGCGTGGTGAAGTAAAGATAGGGAAAAGAGCGGGGCGATAGCGGTTCCGGGCCCGGGGGTTATCCGGTTGGTACAGAAGCCTCAAACCAGCCTGGTGGCCCGAACCACTCACTTATTTTCCATGAAGGGATTTCACAGGGCGAAAGGATATTTCACGCACATTATTGCTTTTCAATACTTTACAAATTAAAGGGTGCTCATTCGGATCCGCCAAGGCCATAAAAAACCCTATAATTTAACCCAGAATATTTTGAAAATTATCAGTTGCTTCACTATTTTTGCAACCCCGAAACGAAAATTCCGTTACGCGGGTAGTTCTTATCCCTACCGACCTCAACACGTGTTTTAGTCTCGTCATGAATGACGAGATGGCATGAGCCGGAATACATGATCCTCTCCCTGTAAGGCAGAGAGAGGATTATTCCTCCTTAGCTCAGCTGGTTAGAGCACATGACTGTTAATCATGGGGTCCCTGGTTCGAGCCCAGGAGGGGGAGCATCGTCAAAAACGCCATCGGAAACGGTGGCGTTTTGTTTTTGTATTTGTTCGATTGCCCTCGTGATTAGGAGGAATGCTACGTTCACCGGGCTGGTTCGATACGAGTTTTGGTCAAAAACCAGTTTTTGAGGAAATATCGAACCAACAATCTTTTGTTTTACCTCTACCGAAGCATCATGATAAAAGCATCTCAGGTTCTCTACCAGAGTGAAACCTTTCTTGATATATAGAGCGAAATCCGATTCCTGTTCGAGTATTTGTGCCTCCCGGTTTTTTAAATCAACTATCTCTTCATCCAGCTTCTTTTTCATTGTAGAATAGGTTTCCACGTCAATATGATCTGCAATGAATTTTTCATTCAGGGATTTGAGTTTTGCAGATAAACTTGACATCTCAACCTTAACCTTCTTCAGATCAGTTTCTTTGCCAGCGTTCATCTGAGAGAACTTCTTCTCAAGGATCAACCTGTACAGTTTTTTTACCTCTGGTTGAATACGAAAACTGCCGAAATACTCTTCCAGCCGGTCATGTGCAATATCAGCCCGCACTCTAAAATCACACTGGTATTTCTTCTGGCAATGATAGTAATGGTGAAGACTACCATTTCTGCTTTTGCTGGCAGACCCTGTGAGATGTCTGCCACAACGTGGACAAACCAAAAGTGATCGAAGTGGAAATTCTTCCCTACGGAGGTCACTTTGTCCTTTCGATTTTTTACGATTATTCATTACCCACTGAACTCGGTTAAATAGCTCTTCACTGACCATTGGTTCGTGAATGCCCTTTATAGAAAACCCCGGCTCGTTGCGCCAGGGTTTGATTTCGATGATGCCACAATAAAATCGGTTGCGAAGTAGGTTTAAGAACTTCTGCTTTGTAAAATAGTATCCATAATCATCTCGAATCAGCCTTCTGACTTCTTCAGCATAATACATTCCAGTTGCCATTAGCTCAAATGCCCTGATAACAAATACTGAAGCGACCGGATCAAATACAATGTTCTTTGTTGCTTTGTCATTTCGAAAGCCTACAGGGGCTCTTCCCATAAATCGTCCTGCACGCATTGCCTCTCGCATCCCTTTCGTTGTGTTGATACTAAGACGTGCGTTATAAACTTCTGCCATTGCCATATCGATCACTTTCATGATCAGATCTTCTGGGTTACCTGTGTTGTAATCACGGTCTGCAAACCTTAATTCAACACCATACTTTTTCAGACGGGTAATCATTTCCAGCGAATCCTGAAGGTTCCGGCTAAACCTATCTATCCGGACACAAAGTAAAATCTGCGGGCGAATCCGCTTCGTTTCTACATCCTGTAAGAAATGCTTAAACTGCGGGCGATTGAAGTCCTTCGCAGAATAATCATCCTGGTAGTGAGCTATCACTTCCATGCCCATTCGTTCTGCGAATGCACGTAGGCTACGCTCTTGTTCCTGGAGGGAGAATCCCTGCTTACGCTGTTCATCAGTGCTCACACGTGTGTATATGACTGCTTTCATGGCTATTTTCTTTTAGTATATTGTCTTTTTTCTCTTTCCAGTGCCGGTGGCTCATCAACAAATTCGAATTGTGCTCCGGAAGAGTTAATCCGCTCAAGTAATTTGAGTAACTGTAAGTAATATCGACTATATTGATCAGTCGAAGTGCATATTATCTTTTTGGCATGTATAGTTCTCGTTTCAATTTCATTTACCATTCTTGACAATTCTGGTCGAAGAACTTTGCCACCTGACCCGGTATCGAAATATACTCCAGATATTTGGTAACCTTGTTGATTGGCATATGCTGTTAATCGAGCTATCTGAATTTGAGCCCCATTCTTATCGAATGGTTTGCCTGTTGCGGACGCTCTAACGTAGAGCGCAACTTTCACTTTTCGTGGTTTTCTCATTTGTGAAACTTAAGATTTGATGTTGTAAATATTCGATTTCGGCAAGTCGTACCAAGACTTCACGCAATTCTTGGACTTCCCTTTCGTTGTATTTGCGCTTGCCTTTAGTTTTGTTCAGAATTGCTTTGCATTCATCGAGCGGGATCATCAAGAGACTTCGATGTTGCTGATGGCCTTTTAAAAGGGTGATCAGCAGGGTCTCCTTTTACTGATGTAATTTCAATTACCTCAACGGTGATAATTTGCATACCGGATTTCTTCCCGTGTCGGTAAGTATTTATGGTTTTCATAAAGGGTTGTTCTCTAACAAGCATGTTTTCCGGGATTGATCCTTCGATATTTCTGGTGTAGGTAACTTTCAACGCATTCCTATTCCGTATTTGCTCAATTTGAATATTTGTATCACCCCGAAGGAGTTCTTGTTGAATCTTCTCTATTAATAGTTTGATCATAATTTGATTAATCGATGAAATGTCCATTGTCTGTATAAGGATCCCAGCCATCATTTTTAGCTGGAGCATTGCTCAAAAGTTCGTCTTCTTCAATGATGAGGTTGTTTAGCAATTTTCTATACTCTTCAAGATTTTCTTCGGCAATTTCAGGTTCTGTATCTAAGTATTCAGCAATGAAATGTTCTGAGACTATTGGAATCGAGAAAGCCCGAAACAAGGTCATTACCATTAATATTTCATCGTTCCGTCCGTATCTCGTAAAATCTGAAATACTTTCATCCGCTGATTTTGCAAGAGTTTGAAAGCCGTTACCATATAGAGATAGCCAAATATGCCCATCAATACCTTTATGAAGTTTGATGTCAGTATGTTCAGTGATTTCTTTCAATGACAGAGTTTTCCGATCGGTTAAATACCAAGTTGTACTCATTGTTTTCTAAGATTTATGGGTTGGTTTATTCGTTTTCGCAATTATCGATATCACGTATTGACATTAGTTTCTCGAGGTCGTCCTCTAATGCCAGAGGGGTTTGATCTTCCCTGATTTTGTTTATTGCGTCAAGAATATCTTGCGCACTGTGTTTTCGATCTCGGAAGTACTTGGCACGGTGAAAACCTCGCAAGAATTCAACCGAAAACAAATAGCTTTTCCTGAAAAGGTAGTTGTCATAGATCTCAGTTTCAGTAGTTAAATAAGCCAATATTTCGGCACATTGATCCTTGTTTATATTATAATCTCGTGCTAATGTTGAGTAGAATTTCGCATCCATTTTGAGGAGGAAGTGCTTTGAACGGCACATGTTTTGGCTTATGGCGAGCAGCAAGACTATTCCTGTATGTCCAAATCTTGTCTGTACTAAAAACCAGTCAGGATCTTGGTGCGCACTGACAATGAAGTAAAAGGGATTATGATCGATCTTACGCCCTCCCTTGCTTTTTGTGGTGGATTCCATTAATGTTGAAATTGGTGTCGCAAGATTATGGAAAGAAAGTTGGGGCCAGGTAATAAAGAATTTTGTTGGTTCTCCCACTTTAAATGCATTAAGCCCGACCAGTGGCCGGGCTTAAGCAATTCGTTTGGATTGTAGATACTTATTTCATGTTTCTTAACCGATCTCGTAAGCGGTCAATGATTTTGGCTCGTTCAACTTTGTAATTTTCATGATGGGGTCGAAGTTTGAATTCCTTGAAATCAAGTATCTCGGCAGTGGCGAATAATTGGTTGTATAGTAGGCATCTTCGTGACTGACTTTGCACTGCCTGTTTAAAAATTGCTTCCAGCCAAATTAACATGTATCTAACTTGCTTGTTGGTATAATCGGTTTGGGTATTACTGTCTACTGCACCTACATCTACTGAATGGTATTTGCCGTAAAACTCCATCCAACCCAATAGGTCATCTTTAAATACTTCATCAATTAGCTCAAGTAATCTTTTAAGGATGAAATCACCATGTTTGAATGATTGCAAAGTTGATCCCTTTCGAAATTCTATCTCAGATACATATTTCCCTGGGATACGATATCGCAATAGGAATTTCAGAAATCTACCAAATTCGACTTCCTTTTCTCTTATTTCAGTATTCGAAATTGCAGTATTCATTTCTTGTATCCTCCTAAACACAAGTAGAAGCAAACATGTATGCCCAATATAACGACTCTGACCAACTTCATCCAAGTAATGGCTTACCCGGTCATGCAGATCTTTAAAAACCCAAAATCCTCTAACATACATTAAGTGACGTTCATAGTCGGGAATGCTTTTGACATTTTCAAAAAGACGAGAAATGGAGATGGGTGATTCTTCAAATTCCACAACCAGGGTATTTACGAAATCTGTGTCTAACACCACTTCCACCGCCACCTCCGAAAAATTGTGGTAATTTACTCTTGGGTCGAGTTCAAAGTATCTAATGGGAGCTAATACTTTTTCGTCATTCATGTTTAAGTAGTTTTCGTTGATGATTATTAAAACGATTTTATTTTCTCGAAGTTACAAGTGTAGTATGTACTGGCAAGTGAATAAACACCATTACGAGGATTCACTCTCATTTGATATACGAAAAAGTTCAAATAAGTTGGAAATAAAATTGTTTTTCCAAACTCATTGAACTTTGTAGTATACCACAAATTGGAAACTGGCATTTTTTCGATCCAGGAAATATCTGATGTTAAGTTGATAATTTTCCGTTAAAATTTCTGGCGAAATATTTTTTCAATACGGGGGCAGATATTTTGAAAAAAATTGGACGAAAATATTTGTGCGGGTCTGTTTAGACTGTTTCTGCGTAGACCTCTTAGTGGTTAAATTTGATACGGTATATAAGCAGTTAAATTGAGGGGCTAAATAAGTGCTTTCATTGTTACAACAAATAAGATGGTAAGAAATTGTCAGACAGATAGATGCAATTCAGGTTTTTTGAATTCAAAAAAAGACGTATTTTGTCCTGTCAAAAATATTCAGATGAAGAGCGTTGGAGCAACATTACGGGGACTGCGTAACAGCCGTCACTTACTGATTCGTGAGGTGGCAGCTTCGGTGAAAATGGATCAGACCCTCTTGTCTAAGATTGAACGGGATGAGCGTCTGCCTACGGAGGAGCAATTGAAAGCCTTCATGAAGTTCTACAAACAGGAAGGAAATAATATTCTGTTGGCTTACCTGGTTGATAAGGTTATGCAGGAGTTAGCCGACCAGCCTCTGGCTCTGGAGGCAATACATCTGGCTGAGCAAAAAATACAACTATCAAAAGCTAATAAACGCAAATAATGGCAGTTAAGAAAAGTGAATTGTACTCGTCTCTTTGGAAAAGCTGTGACGAGCTTCGGGGCGGAATGGATGCCTCCCAGTATAAGGATTATGTATTAACCCTGCTTTTCGTGAAGTACGTTAGTGACAAGTATGCCGGTAAACGGGATGCCGTGATTGAGGTGCCGGAGGGTGGTTCGTTTGCGGATATGGTGCTGCTGAAGCATAAGAAGGATATTGGTGATGGCATGAATAAAATCATTGGTAAGTTGGCAACTGCAAACGATCTCCGGGGAGTGATAGATGTTGCAGACTTCAACGATTCGGATAAGCTGGGGCGGGACAAGGCAATGGTCGATAAACTATCAAAGCTCATCGGCATTTTCGAAAACCCTGCATTGGATTTTTCAAAAAACCGGGCGGATGGTGATGACCTCCTCGGTGATGCCTATGAATACCTTATGCGTCACTTCGCTACTGAGAGCGGTAAAAGCAAAGGACAATTTTACACACCGGCTGAAGTTTCTCGTATACTCGCAAACGTTATAGGTATTCAAAATGCAAAAAGCCAGGATCAAACCATCTACGATCCTACATGCGGTTCAGGTAGTTTGCTATTGAAAGCTGCGGATGAGACGGAGCATGGAATGAGCATCTACGGACAGGAGAATGATAATGCGACTGCCGCTTTGGCGAAAATGAATATGATCCTGCATAATTACCCGACTGCGGAAATTAAACAGGATAATACACTGGCTACACCGTTGTTTCTGAATTCCGATAAATCACTGAAGACCTTCGATTATGTGGTGGCGAATCCTCCGTTTAGCTACAAAAGCTGGAGTAATGGCTTGCATCCGCAGAATGATGAGTATGGGCGTTTCTCCGGCTTTGGTATCCCACCGGAGAAAAATGGAGATTATGCCTTCCTCTTGCATATTATTAAGTCACTAAAAAGTACCGGTAAAGGTGCTGTGATCCTTCCGCATGGTGTGCTTTTTCGTGGTGGTTCCGAGGCGGAGATCCGTACGAACCTGATTAAGCGGGGGTATATAAAAGGTATCATCGGATTACCGGCTAACCTGTTTTATGGTACCGGTATTCCCGCTTGTATTATCGTTATCGATAAGGAGAATGCTGCTGCCCGGAAAGGAGTGTTTATGATTGATGCGAGCAAGGGCTTTATAAAACCCGATAATAAGAACCGTTTGCGTGATCAGGATATTCATAAAATCGTGGACACCTTCAACAATCAACTTGAGCAGGCGAAGTATAGCCGGATGGTACCACTTGCTGAAATTGAGACGAACGAGTTTAATCTGAACATCCCTCGTTATATCGATAGCCAGGAGCCGGAAGATATTCAGGATATAGCAGCGCATCTGCTGGGTGGAATTCCGGAAGCAGATATCAATGCCTTGCAACAGTACTGGGAGGTGTATCCGAATATGAGAGCGGTACTCTTTACCAACAATAAGCGGAAGGGGTATCTTGATCTACTTATCCCGAAGGAAGAGATTAAACAGACCATCTATCAACATGCAGAATTTACTGCGTATCAATCGGAGATTAAAAAGGTGTTTAACCAATGGAAAGCTTCGGTTAAACCGGAGCTGGAAGAGATCAGTATCGGAGATAAACCGAAAGTGATTATACGTGATATTTCAGAAAACCTGTTGAAGCGTTTCGCTGGCTTACAACTCATTGACAAGTACGATATCTATCAGCATCTCATGACCTATTGGACAGACACCATGCAGGATGATGTGTACACGTTGGTAGCTGATGGCTGGAATGCCGGACGCACAGAAGAATCGCAGGAGAAGAAAAAAGACTGGGACGGCTTGTTAATACCAAAATCAATTATGATTAACGAGTACTTCCGGGAAGAACAGGAAGCAATTGATGCCCTTACGACCAACCGTGATGAACTGGCGCAACAGTTAACGGAACTGGAAGAGGAACATGGAGGCGATGAAGGCTTCTTCTCTCAACTGGATAAAGTAAACAAAGCCAATGTGGCGAAACGGTTGAAGGAAATCAAAAAAGACAAATCAGCAAAGGATGAAATCAAGGTACTGGAAACATATCTTGATCTCTCAGAAAAGCAAACTGAATTGAATAGCAAATTAAAAGTAGCCGTTCAGGAATTGGATAAAGCGCTGCTTGAAAAATATACGGCACTTGCCGAAAATGAAATCAAAGTACTCGTCATAGACCGTAAGTGGATGAACACCATTGAACAAGCGGTGACATCAGAACTGGAAAGTATCAGCCAACGACTTACCCAACGGATTAAAGAACTGGCAGAACGTTACGAAAAACCGCTTCCGAAGCAAAACAAGGAAGTTGCTGCTTTGGAAGAAAGGGTCAATGCTCATCTTCAAAAAATGGGATTTGTATGGAGTTAGTGGCCGAGAAATACAAAAAAACTGAATTGGGTACTATTCCTGAAGATTGGCAGATAACACCCATAGGAGCATTAGGAAGTTTCTCAAAAGGTTCTGGTGTTCGTAAGGATGAAGCGCAAAGCGGTGATTATCCTTGCTTGAGGTACGGTGAAATTTACACTCGACACAATGATTATATCAAGCGATTTTATTCGTTTATCTCTAAGGAGGTTGCAGAAAGGGCAAAGAGATTAAGAATTGGTGATATTTTGTTTGCTGGATCAGGAGAAACAAAAGAAGAAATCGGGAAATGCGTTGCGTTTTTGGATGAATTTGAAGCGTATGCTGGAGGCGACATTGTAATACTCTCGCCTACAAATGTGAGTCCCTTGTTCTTGGGATATATGTTAAATGCGCCATTTATCCAAAAGCAAAAAGCGAGTCGTGGCCAAGGTGATGCGGTTGTCCACATTAGTGCCGCCCAACTGGGGAAAGTTAAAATTCCGCTTCCACCCACCAAATCGGAACAAACCGCCATCGCCACCGCACTCAGCGATATGGATGCGCTGATCAGCAGCCTGGAAAAGTTGATTGAGAAGAAGCGGATGATTAAGCAGGGAGCAATGCAGGAGTTGTTGAAGCCGAAAGAGGGGTGGGTTACAAAATCACTTGGTGAAATCGGTGAAATAGCTGGTGCAGGAGTTGACAAACTAATAAATCCAGGAGAAGCCCCTGTTCGTTTGGTAAATTTTATGGATGTCTTTAAGCGTGACTTTATTTATTCCGAAGAATTAAATCATTGGGTAACTGCATCTCAACAAAAAGCAAGCAAGTGTACAGTTAAACGAGGGGATGTTTTTTTTACACCGTCTTCAGAAATGAGATACGATATTGCGATATCCGCTGTTGCAATGGAAGATATTCCGGATGCTGTATATAGTTACCATTTGGTAAGATTCAGGTTGTTCGAAGATTGGGATTTGCCTTTCAGAACTTACATATTTAAAACCAAGTACTTCTTAAGCCAGGCTGAACAACTTTGTGAGGGATCAGGGAAAAGGTATGTTATTACACTGCCCAAATTCAGAAGCCTGAAAATCATTTATCCGCCTTCATGGGAAGAACAAATGAAAATTGCCACAATCCTATCCAATATGGATATGGAAATCTCTTCGTTGGAAGCAAAGTTGGAGAAGTGTAAAAAGGTCAAGATTGGGATGATGCAAACTTTGTTGACTGGTAAAATTCGGTTGATATAAATATATATTCATTTTACCTATTTAAATAAGAATGGAAATATTTAACCCCCAAATTGAAGTCAAGGATGACGGGCTATTCGTTCCCACAGTACGTGAATGGTCATTGGAGAAATATAAACTTGTTGGAAGCTATTGCGATATTTTCACTAATGGAATGAAGAACAAGTGGGATCAACTTGTATACATTGATTTGTTTGCAGGCGCTGGTTACGCAAAAGTTAAAGAGAACAATAAAATATACCGCAACTCTGCTTTACTGGCGATGTCAATTTCTACGCCTTTTACAAAATACATTTTGTGTGAGCAGGACGAGGAAAGATTTGAAGCTCTTTCATCCAGAGTAAAGCGGGATTTTGGTCACCTGAATTACGAGCTGATTAAAGGGGATAGTAATACGAATGTTAAAGAAGTTATAAAAGCGATCCCTTCATTTGGTAAGGGAAACACGCTACTTCCGTTTTGCTTTGTTGACCCCTACTCACTTAATCTGAAATTCTCAACTATCCAACAACTTGGCAAAACCCTTATGGATTTTTTGATCTTGCAAGCTTTGCACATGGATGCAAATAGAAATTTTGATAATTATTTGAAAGAAGAGAATACCCGGATTGAAGAATACTTGGGTTTGAGTAACTGGAGGGAATTGTATGAAATTAACGGAATGGGTTACAGAAAGGATTTCGTTAAATTTTTGGCAGATCAATATTCTGTACAAATGCATAAACTGGGTTATCAAAATACCAAGCACATGCACCAAATTAGGTCAAATGACAAAAATCTGCCTTTATATTACCTGTCGTTCTATTCGAAGAACCCACGAGGTGTCGATTTCTTCAAAAAAGTACAGCAAAGAATTAAACCACAATTATCATTAGATTTTTAACATGGCACAATCGTCAATTGAATGGACAGAAATGACCTGGAATCCAACTACCGGTTGTACAAAAATATCAGCAGGTTGCAAATTCTGCTATGCTGAAATTATGTCCAAACGGCTTCAGGCAATGGGTGTTGAGAAGTATAAAGATGCATTTAAAATAAAAGTACATCATAACCAACTAAACATCCCCTACACATGGAAATCATCTAAAATTGTGTTTGTTAATTCTATGAGTGATTTGTTCCACAAAAACGTTCCTTTGGAATTTATTCAGCAGGTTTTTGATGTTATGAATGATAATCCAAATCACGTCTTTCAAGTGTTAACGAAACGGGCTGATAGATTATATGAAGTCCAGCATCATTTAAAATGGACTCATAATATATGGATGGGTGTTTCAGTAGAAAATTCTAATGTTACGGATAGAATTGATTACTTAAGAAAGACCAAAGCAAGGGTTAAATTCCTTTCATGCGAACCACTTATCGGCCCACTTCCAAAGTTAAACCTGAAGAAAATAGATTGGGTGATTGTGGGAGGAGAAAGCGGACATAAACCAAGGCCAATGGATCCGGAGTGGGTGTTAGATATTCAAGAGCAATGCGAAAAATCTGATGTTCGGTTTTTCTTTAAGCAATGGGGAGGCAGAAACAAAAAAGCAGCAGGTCGTATGTTAAACGGAAGAACATATGACGAGATGCCGGATGTTGAGCTCTTAAATCGTGTTTAGTCAACAGAAATGATATAATTGAATGGAAGTATAAGCTATTATGAAAAACTACTACCGAATTATGCTCGGTGCAAAAAGTGTTTTTGCAGAGAAGGGCTATAAGGGAAATTTTGTCGGTGTTGATTTCCTTTGGGATTTAGACCTGACCGGTAAGCTTCCTGATAATTGGAAGGATTTTAACCATACATACATTCCGGTATTCCTTGAAAAAAACCCTGCAAAATCAAAGATTGCAGCCGGGCTTGCCTGTGGAGCCTTGTGGACATTAGCAAAAGGAATGCAAGTGGGTGATATTGTACTTGTCCCCAATGGACTCGGTCAGTATTATGTTGGAGAAGTCACCGACAACTACTCCTATCATAAAGATGATGATCTGGCGCACAGGCGTACAGTGCGATGGTTGCCTGTAGCCATTGAGCGAAACCAAATGAGTGACGGATTAAAGAACTCAACTGGAAACATTGGGACGATAGGACAAATTACAAGGCATGCAGAGGAAATAGAGCGATTCATCGGTGGTATCATATCCCCAACAATAATTTCTACAGACAGTACAGTTGAAGACCCAACTACCTTCGCTCTGGAACGACATCTGGAGGATTTTCTCGTACAGAATTGGGCTCAGACTGAGTTGGGTAGAAAGTATGACATATTTCAAGAAGATGGTGAATTGGTTGGACAGCAATATCAAAGTGATACCGGTCCAATTGACATTCTGGCAATCAGTAAGGATAAAAAGGAATTACTGGTAGTAGAACTGAAAAAGGGACGTGCCAGCGATAACGTGGTCGGACAGATTCAACGCTATATGGGTTATGTGCTTCAGGAATTAGCGGAAGAGCATCAAACCGTAAAAGGAATCATCATTGCATTGGAAGATGATAACCGCATAAAGCGGGCATTAGCGGTTACTTCGAATATTGATTTTTACCGTTATCAGGTTTCATTTAAACTTTTCAAAAGCTAATATGGTTAAGGTAGGTGAAATAGAACGAAAAACACAGAACCGGGTGGTTATGCTTTTAGCCAATGAGCTACAGTATAAGTACCTCGGTGTTTATGAAGACAGGGAAGATAATTCGAATATTGAAGTCGAAGCACTCACGACATACCTTCAACGCAAGGGCTATTCTGATAATCTGATTACAAGGGCTATTACCGAACTCCAGAAAGTTGCCGGAGATCAAAGTAAAAGCCTCTATGATATCAACAAAGAGGTTTATCACCTACTGCGGTATGGTTCTAAACAAAAGGAAGATGTTGGTCAGCAAAAAGTGACCGTCAATTTTATTGACTGGGAAAATCCACTGGCAAATGAATTTTCCTTCGCAGAGGAGGTCACGGTTCGGGGAGAAAACACCAAACGACCGGATATTGTTATTTACATCAATGGCATTGCCATCGCTGTACTTGAATTGAAACGCAGTACGGTAAGTGTATCAGAGGGCATCCGCCAGAATATTGATAACCAGAAAAGCACCTTTATTCGTCCGTTTTTTAGCACGATGCAGTTTGTCATGGCGGGTAACGATACGGAAGGCTTGCGTTACGGCACCATCGAAACACCGGAGAAATATTATCTCACCTGGAAAGAAGAACATCCTGCCGAACACTTACTGGACAAACATCTCCATTGTATGCTGGAGAAAAAGCGGTTCATGGAGTTATTGCATGATTTTATAGTCTTCGACCGGGGAATTAAGAAATTGTGCAGAGTAAATCAGTATTTCGGAATAAAAGCCGCACAGGAATTCATTCGCAGAAGAGAAGGAGGAATCATCTGGCATACACAAGGAAGTGGAAAAAGTCTGGTGATGGTATGGCTCACCAAATGGATTCGGGAAAATATCACCGGTAGCCGGGTACTAATCATCACTGATCGGGATGAGCTGGATAAACAAATTGAAAAAGTATTCAAGGGAGTTAACGAAGATATTGTCCGTACCAAATCCGGAGCAGATCTTATTCATAGACTGAACACAGCCGAAACATCCCTCATGTGTTCGCTCATTCACAAGTTTGGAAACAAAGAAGAACCGGACTACGAAGAATATATTGAAGAATTAAAACGGAGTCTTCCCCCGGATTTCAAAGCCAAGGGCGACATTTATGTACTTGTAGATGAATGTCACCGCACCCAAAGCGGAAAACTGCACAAAGCCATGAAAATGATATTACCCAATGCGGTGTTCATTGGCTTTACTGGAACGCCCTTGCTGAAATCGGATAAAGAAACAAGCATTGAAATTTTCGGGAGATATATCCACACCTACAAATTTGATGAAGCTGTTGCAGATAAAGTTGTGTTGGATTTGTTATACGAAGCAAGGGACATCGACCAGTATATAACTTCTCAAAGTAAAATTGACCAGTGGTTCGAGTCCAAAACCAAGGGATTGAATGAATACCAGAAAACCCAACTGAAAATGAAGTGGGGCACCATGCAAAGGGTGCTCAGTTCAAAATCCCGGCTGGAGCAGATTGTGAAAGATGTGGTATTCGACATGAATACGAGACCCAGATTGATGAGCGGTCGTGGAAATGCCATGTTGGTAAGCGGTAGTATTTATCAGGCATGCAAGTACTACGAATTATTTCAACAGACCGACCTTGCCGGTAAATGTGCGATTGTCACCAGCTATGTACCCAACATCAGTGACACCAAAGGCGAAGCAAGCAGTGATAATTCGGTAACTGATAAGCTGAAACAATATGAGATTTACGTGCAAATGCTTAACGGGAAATCGGCAGAAGAGTTTGAAGATCTCGCAAAGAAGAAATTTACAGATGAACCCGCCCAGCTAAAATTGCTGATTGTAGTAGATAAACTATTAACCGGATTTGATGCACCATCTGCCACGTACTTATACATTGATAAATCCATGCAGGATCACGGTTTATTCCAGGCAATTTGCCGGGTAAACAGGCTGGATGGTGATGATAAAGAATACGGCTACATCATTGACTATAAAGACCTATTCAAAAGCCTGGAAAAGTCTATCAAGGATTACACCTCCGAGGCTTTCCACGGTTATAGTGAAGAAGATGTAAAAGGTCTGCTTACTGACCGGTTAAAACGCAGTAGAGAACATCTGGAGGAAGTCCTGGAAAGTTTACGTGCATTGATAGAGCCGGTTGAACTACCGAAGGAACAACTCCAATACATCCGGTTTTTCTGCGGAAATCCCGAAAACGCAAACGATCTTCAAGAGCACGAACCGAAGCGGGTATCGCTCTACAAACTGACCTCTTCACTGGTGCGTGCGTATACAGCATTAGCCAACGACATGGAGGAAGCCGGATACAGTTTTGCTGAAGCCACCTCCATTAAAACTGAAGTTGAATTCTTCGTTCAGTTACGTGATGAAATCAAAAATGCCTCCGGAGAAAAAATTGATCTCAAAGCATACGAGCCGGATATGCGCTATCTGATCGACTCCTATATCAAAGCTGAAGAAAGTGAAAAGATTTCGGAGATGGAGGATCTATCGCTTATACAGCTGATCGTTGAAAGAGGATTAGATATCGCAGGCCAATCCCTGCCGGAATCCATCCGGAAAAGCAAGGAAGCAATGGCGGAGACCATCGAGAACAATATCCGGAGACTGATAATTGAAGAAACCCCCACCAATCCGAAATACTTTCAGAAGATGTCCGAGCTCTTGGATGAGTTGGTCAAAGAGCGGAAGAAAGGCGTTGAAGAATATCAGGAATATCTGAAAAAGATTGTTGAACTCAGCAAGAAAGTAAAACAATCCGAAGGAAGCAAGGAATACCCCTCTACTATCAACACCAGAGGCAAACAGGCGATCTACGATAACGTAGGCCAAGATAAAACACTTGCCGCAGAGCTTGATAGAGAAATCAGGTATGTAAAAAAGGATAGTTGGCGAGGCAACAAAGCGAAAGAAAAAGAAATACGCATCGCCATCCGGAAATACATTCATGATGATAATCTGGTAGACGCTATTTTCGAAATCATCAAAAATCAACCGGAGTACTAAGTGAAACAGCTCACCATTGGAAGTATTACGATTGATGTAATCCGAAAGGACATCAAAAACATTCACCTGGCAGTATATCCCCCCAGTGGAAGAGTGCGTATAGCCACACCACTAAATACTACAGATGAAAAAGTACGGTTATTTGCTATTTCCAAATTAGGATGGATAAAGAAGCACCAACGAAATTTTGATAAACAAAAACGGTTGCCGGTAAAAGAATTCATCAACAGAGAAAGTCATTTTTACCTCGGCAAACGGTACTTGCTTAACGTGATAGAACATCCAGGAAAACAACACGTAGTTGTACGTCATCGTAATTTAGATCTATTTGTAAAGCCGGAAACCACCCAAGAGGTAAAACATCAAATTTTGAACGACTGGTATCGGGAACGGTTGAAAGAAATGGTTCCGCCTCTGATTGAAAAATGGGAGAAGATTTTGAAGGTGAAGGTGAATGCCTTCGGAGTAAAACGCATGAAAACCAAATGGGGAACCTGCACCATCGAAGCCGGACGTATATGGCTCAATCTTGAACTCATCAAAAAGCCGGTATCCTGTCTGGAATACATCATTGCCCACGAGATGGTTCATCTGCTGGAACGGCACCATAACGAACGCTTTTTAGCCATTCTCAGCAAACATCTTCCCAACTGGAAACATCTGAAGGATGAGTTGAACCGTTTACCGCTCGATCATTCAGATTGGGAGTATTAGGATCTATCAAGCAATTTATTTCTGTATTTATAGTTGACATCACTTAATGTGGTAATCTTTGTAATTACAGTAAAAATGAAAACTTCCAGACTTGCAGATAAAAAGATAAAGCACCTACAGACTGATCTTCCTGAAATTGAATTTGAGATTGCCATTCGGAACGCATTGCTTTATAACGGACTTGCTGTCATGAATGGATTTATTCCATGTACTGGAGAAAATTTGTGGTTGGTCGCACATAGAGCGTGGTATTATGGAATAACAATCATTGGCATAGAATCAAACATAGATGAAAATATTCCATACTTTGATTGCTGTATCGAAAACTATGTTGAAGATGTTATAAATTTCGGAGAGAACAACCCTACCCATTGGATATTGACTGCATTGATGCCTATTACAATTTCCTATCCAGGTATCCACTTGAAATTTTACATTGACATTCCTGAGATGAACATCCCAATTCTTGAAAAAACTATTGGGATGGAATCCAAGCCGTGATTAGCGTGTTGATTCGTTTCACTTTTACAAAAAGTGAAACCATTTTACATTATTTCCAGATTATCAATCATTTACGTCTTTACAATTTGTTTTGAACGGAGGGCTGGTTTCAAAATCTGTAACAAATACAGGTAACTGAAACGTAACTCAGGTATGGCAGCAAAATACCGGAAAACAGAATGCACGGCTTTGGAGTGGGAACAATTCCTATTACTTGTAGACCGCCTAAAGAAAACCACTGAGTACCGATTTCTGCTATTGATTTGCATTGGCTGTTACTGTGGACTTCGGTTATCAGACATCCTTCAGCTCACATGGAGGGATATACTGGATAAGGATTATTTTGAACTGCAAGAAAGGAAAACAGGGAAACACCGGAGAATTACCATCAATTCATCCTTAAAGGAAATTATCGGCTTCACCTATTCAAATCTTCAGAGAGGAAAACCAATTCAGCCCGATGAATTCATCTTCGTAAACCGTCAGGGTGGTATTCTATCAAAACAATTCGTCAACCGGAAACTGCATACCATATTTCAGGATTGCAGGGTAAAAGTTCAAAATGGCAGTTCTCACACACTTCGAAAAACGTTTGGTAAGAGGGTATATGAAATGAATGATCGCAGTGAAGCTGCCCTCATTCTGCTGAGTTCTATCTTCAATCACAATTCTGTTGCCGTGACCAGACGATATATCGGTTTAAGTCAGCAACAAATCAATGATGTATATATAAACCTCTAAAAGTGGATGGATTGCGATTCCTGCTTGTATTCGTTAGTTGAGAAATTGAACAAATTGTTCAACGGAAAATTCATAATATATGATAACCCAATCAGACTATAGAGAAATCAACATATATCCACTTTTAACAATCATCTTTCAAAACCAGTGTTGAAACTGCCTGTTTTTCTACATACTCCCCTATCAAAACAACATTATGCATTGTTGTTTAATCAGCTATTGAAGATGGGTTTTAACAATGCTGTTTTGAAACATTGTTCGATAATCTCCAGAGATGATTTTGAAAGTTATCTGGATAGAAAACAAGACTGTATAAACGCATATGTTGAACTGTATTCATCCCTAAAGGAATTCCGAATTGGGGAGGATATTGTTGAAGGGCAGGTTTATATTGTTTTAGCTGCAATGGATAGAACTGAACTTAAATTACTAATCATTCTCCAAAATCCCTCGTTATGTACACCATCAAACGAATGAAATTCCATCGGCTTGTGCATTTTGCGAAAGTAATGCCCGATATAGAAAATCCGGTATTCACCTTTCTTCACTATACAGTTTATCCCACAATCGTATACGCCCAAGAAACCGAACCTGAAAACAATGAAACGGTTTTCCTGGCATTTAACAAGCAAAGAACGGAACAGGTTATAATTTACTTAACCCAACACCGTCTTTCAAAACGGATCACAATCAGGTATTGGCGAAGTAATGGTATTGATGGTGAAATTGCCTGGCTTCTGGTTCAGGGCTTTACTCACTCTTATCTGCGAAAGATTCCTTCAATCAGAAAATGGCTTCCCACACCAGGTTAACCCTGCTAAACCAAGGCGATTTATTCAATTATCCTATAGTTATGTTTATGTTTATATATATATACTTATCCTGTCTATTACAATTTATTATCCTCTTTTATTGTCTTGTATCTTCTTTTATCCTTTTTGATTATCTATTATTCTATTGCACAGTTTAACGAGGTTAACCTCGGTTAAACGGAACAGCACCTTTTAAAAGAAAAACCGGTACAAAGTCTTCAAAATTGCCACGGTAGTCTCCCTAAACGTTTTCTTCAATCCGGCTATTCCCCAGCCCCTGCCAAAAGCTGACCGTCATACCATGAACAACCCGGCATTATTGATGGGGTCGGATTTCCTGAGCATATTTCAGGCATACTACAATCTTGGAGACTGGGACATGCTCTTAAGGCTGACCTCCACAGCAAGCCGGAAACGGTACGGGGATGCCCGGATTCTGGACTTTTACCTAAGGTAATGTCGAAAGTCCAAATAATTGCTAAGTTTGTTTTTATGCTTCTCGACCTATTCACTTTAAATACCGGAGATCAATATTACTCAAATGATAGCTCCTGGGTAAACGATTTGCTTATTCAAATCGCTTCAGCTTTACTTGGATTCATTGGTGCATACCTTATTTTCCAATTTGGTATAAATAGGGAACGTAGGGCAAATGATTTGAAGGAGGAAAAAAGACTAAAGGATTTGTTGCATTTTGTAAAAGTGTCGGTGCAAACGAATGTCGAACCCATAAATGGTCAGATAAAGGCAATTGATGAGCTAATTACACAGCTAAAGTCGGAGTCGGTTATTGATCTGAAATTGACTTTGAATACGAGTATAGATTTTGTTGAGTGGATGAAAAGTGTGGATATGAAGGATCTTCAAAAAGCCTTTTTCCTATACGCACCCACAAATAATCCGCATGAGCTTTACAGTAATTTTATCAAACATCTACTTCACTTACGCAACATATCTGATTTCATTGCAACTGATTTTAAAAATATCGCAGTGGAGTCGAACGAATATGAAAGAAAATTTGATGAGGGTAAGACCATTTTATTTGAGAAGTTAGACCTGGTAAAAAAGACATATTTTGAGTCTCAATATAAGCATTTGCAGATCGAAGAGTTTAAACTTTTGAAGGCAGTAGAAACCTTTTTTAAGGAGACTGATAACTCGAAAAGAAATGATATGTTTTTTACCTTTAATTATTTTGTCACACCTCTCATTAAACTTGCAAATACAAATCAAGACCCTGAGCTCTTAAGAGGATGTCGACTTTGTGGATATGCTTTTGATTCATATAAGAAAATTCAAGAAGTTAACCAAAGACGCTTTACAAATTATAAACAAGGGTTGGTGAATGCTAACGGTTTCTTTCCTGAGTTGACTTCCGAATTGGACAAGATTTCTATAATTGCACCTTGATTTCAGCCAAATCAGAAAATCAAATCGAGAACACTGAACACCCTGGTACTAATGCTAAGGTTGGATTTCCAAAGAATATTTCTTTCAGTCTTAATACAATGTTGTAGACTGGGACATGCTTTTAAGCTAACAATACAATTTGCTGTAATTGCATTGTTATTTTAACAAATGGATTTGCCAATGCTGCAATATTTTATATTCATTAATTATTTGACTTCGCAATTTTCTTTTTTAGCAAGTGCCTGTAACATTTTGCCGTAATTAGAACGTCATTTTCTGCATTATGAGCATTTATTGGCTTCGTACCAAAAAGTTTTTCATAAAGTTCACTTAAGTTCATAAACTTATTTACACCAAAAACTATATTATAGTAATATTGAGGATCCTTCATGGTGCAATATTTACGGATGCTAATTAACGTATTATAAATCCCATAATATTCAAAATAATGCATAATTATTTTTAGGTCAAAGTCTGTATTATGTGCAATTACAGAAGATGATTTATTGAGATCTATTGCTAATAGTGACAAAGCTTCTTGTAATGGCAATCCTATCTGCGTAGCAACAGATAAATCAATTTTATTAATGTTAGCAGCATAATTTATTGTTGAATGGTCAGGTTTAATTAACGTAGATAAGCGTTTCAGTATTTTGCCTTCATCATCCATTAGTATCCATGCTATTTGTAAAATAGTTGGATATTCGATATCTGAATCTTGTTGCGATATTAGTTTATTGGTCTCAATATCGATTATACAATGTGCTTTACTAATTTCTGGTTCAGCTTCAAATTTACTACTATCAAAATTAACAGTCGGGTGGTAGGTCTTTATCTCAACAATGTTTGAAACGAACTGATTCGTTTTTTCATCAAAAAAGCCATAATCTATCCCATGTTTTTCTAATTTAGAGTCAAGATACTTTGCTATCAATTTTACAATATTCTTTGCACCAACCTTAACAGGTCCTGAAGTTGGTAATTTACAATTAATAAATTGATATCGATTCCCACTCTTATGAAGTGAAGGTGGAAGGACTAAATGTGTCTGCCAAAGAAACTCTATTTTCTCAAAATTATTAGCATTATTTATGTTTGATGGATATGTAGAAGCTACTATATCATTATCGATATAATGTAATCTATTGCCCAAACATAAAATTTGGAAACCATTATTACTGCCTGTCTTTGTCACCCATTCATATGTATGAGAAAGGCCGAGAATACTAAGTATTTCTTTTAGAATACTATAGTTGGTACAACCATCAATATCAATTGCTAATAATTCAGAATATCCAGTTACCGTCCCTACTCCAATCGAAGTATCCCATCTCAACCCATTTAATTCAGATTCTGTCTGTCTTTTATTGAAATAGCTTTTCCACTCATGATCTGGATTTTTCAATATATTCCGACAGTAGAAATTGTGCATATTAAGCTCATTGCTAATGCAAGTTACGTTTAGGCCTAATTTATAATAATGTGATGCATATAAATAATTTGTATTCATATCTAAACCTTAGTGGAATTATTGTAATTTAAATTTACAACTTCTTGTATTGCAAATATACTGCTATAAAGCGTTCAACAATAGCTTGTTTCGGTTTTAACCCAAAAAATTGACCTTTAGCTAACATCAATTATGTGATCATTAATAAACCCCGGCAATTGGAGGTAGTAGACCAATGTTGCCGGGGTGATTTTTCACTTGCCTTTTCCGCCACCTGGAGGATTGTTTCCTCTACCTTTTCCGGAATCGTTACCGGTTGTGCTTGGCCAGTTCGGGTTTCCTGAGCGGAAAGCCGCATGAATTAATTGATGCTGTTTCATACCTTTTTGTTTTTAAGTATGGAACAAACTTACGGTCGTCCAGAGCCAGTTTCGCCATTCTTGTAATCAGTTATCCTTTTTTGTAATGAATAGTTCTCCTGCCAGTTCATTTGTATGATAGTAAATAGTTCTGTTGCTCCTTTCATGGTAATGTTGAATCGATCAAATCCTGTCTGCTCTGTTGGCTGGGGGTTAAAAGCAAGTAAATCCTTCGATTCAAAATGATAAAAGCCAACATTAACAATTGCATTCTTTGAAATTTGAACCAACCGTCTATCAAGTGGATCGATTAGCTTCTTTATCTGCTCGTAATTCATGGCATTATTATTAAAATGGTACGCCTTGAAAGTCTCAACAGACCTTTCTGAATGGATGTGATAAAGTTCTCGTAGAATAAATGTTTTACCCCGACCCTTAATTGGCGTAAAAACACAAACTAAATTATTCGGATTAATCAAAACTTCCTTGAAGTAATCACCATCTTTCAGACGGAATGCTACAGTACCGGGTTCGAAAAAAGATCGTTTGTCTTGCAATATGGAGTCAAGAGCTGCAAAAATATGTAAAGTAAAGTTATGTTTTAGATCGGAAAGTTCACTTTTCAGTAGATCATTCTGTAAAGAAAGGTCGATATTAATTTGCTTTAATATTGCAAATTCTGCTTCTGCATTTTGCATTTTTAGTTTTTACTTTTTGTCAAACTTACTTTTGAGCGTTAGGTCAATTGAGAAATGAATCAAAATGAAAGATAGACTTGATTTCTATGAATACCAACATTATGGTACTTGAAATAGAATCTAAAGCTTACTACAATTTCGAGTTTAGGTTCCATATCACTTATCAAGGTAGATAACAGTTTGATCAATCATCTTATTTGATTTAAGAAGGATTTATTCAACGAACAATGAATATCCATAGTCCTTTAACATTTCAGGAACTTTAATCGCACCCTTATCACTAAAATAGTTATATCCAACTAAATCAAAAGGCAGTGAAATATTATTCATAATATTCTCCAATTCTTTCTGAGTACGAAACTTCTTTCTTTCAAGTGGAATTGCTGAAGTTTTCTGATAAAATTCTTCGATTGCATTACGAAATTCATTGATATCATCTCTAAATGCATCCTGGAACTGAACTAAAAAATCGATAGTAATTATAACTAAAGGCTTCACACGCTTAATTAAGAACCCTTCTTGGCGTAAGTTTTGAATTTCTTGATCAAACCAAGTGTTAAGCAAAGTGTTCAATCCGGGAATATTAAAAAAGTGATCATGTAGTACTAAGACCGGATATATCTCTACCTTCCTGTTGTAACCTTGGTCAAATTCGAAATCACGGGTCAAGACCCTCTTTATATTGTTAATCAATTGGAGAATCGCTTTGGGTTTTCGTTTTCCAGAATCTTCAACATAATATAGCTTTTTCTTAATTTCCGCTTCTAACACTTTGAAATCACGTGATCTTTTAACGCTGGCATTAAATAGGATATCTTTTGATTCAAATAAAAAGAGCGATTTACCTCTCCTTACATAGTAGTCAGGTTCCGCTTCTATTCCCTGAGCCAACATCTCTTCTCCAGATAAATTTAAGGATTTACCATTAAAAATCGATTTTATTATTCCATTGAAAAGAGTCTTTTCAGAAAAACTATCGCAGTACTCACTTCGGAAATTTCGAATTCTATCATCGATTGGTAGTTGCTCGTTAAAATGATTCAGCATGAAGTAAAGACCTTTAAACAATTTTTCAATCACGAAAAGACCGAAAATAACGGTATACCTACCTTTCTCGAACTTATAAATTGGATTAGCTCTTAAAGTTTTAAAGTCGGCTTCATCTAAAGTTGTATCATTTAAGAGAATTAGTCGATCGATAAATTCAGCGCTATCATTTATATTCTCTCCTTCCAAGGAAATGTCTATATGAGCTTCTTTATCTGCTTTCATTACCGAAATAGTTAAAGGTATATACTTCTTAAGGTAGTCTTGCCATGAATTACATTGAAAATGAGATAAAAAGTTGTTTAGTATTAGCCGTGTCCTTACATTCTCCTCAAGAAATCTAAATAGACTTATTGCTTTAATAGTTTGTGTTATCCACAAATTAGTCAAAGTATAGTTTGTAATATCGAAAATTGGGAAAAGATGGCACATAGTAATCATTGACCACTTTAACTTAAATTCTAAGTGTGAAGTTGATTTGCTTGCAATTAACTCTCCTTCTACTTGTTTTTGATTTATCAATAAATACGCAATAAATATATCTCGCTCAAATTGTGCTGAGTCTTTAACCTCACCTGTATCCGGAATGTTGTGAATTAGTTCAAAAAGTAAAAGACTGGAATACGGGTTCATAATTATTACCTCCTTTTGGGAGTCGCTTTCAAACTCCCGAATCTTTCTATAACAAGATGTTGCCCAATTCGCATTCGATAATTGAAAAAAATGTGAGAAAAAATAATTCAAATCATCATACTTTGATCCTTGACTTTTAAATCCTAAAAAATATGCTGCTGTTTTACGCAACATGGCTTTATCGATACCATTCAGATAATAATTGATGCTTTCAGCTGGGTTATCAGGAAAAATACTGCGATACTCTAAAAGTACTTTCCATCTGAGTTTAGGTTCTTGAGTTATCATAATATTTTTGATTAATCCAAAATGTAAATGATTACTGGATTTAGTGTCTTGTTTACAGCTATTTATATTTTAATAATATCTATATTATACTGGAATGGAATAGAATTATCTTTATAATGCTACTCGTTAAGAATTTACTTTAACTTGGCTATCGGACAATACTGTTCTAATCCAGCCCTATATCATGTTTATATTTTAGAAATTGATTTAATTATAATCCCTTGAATTTTAAAATCCCGTGTTAGGATAATAGGATGATGGATTGGATTTAATGATCTTGGCTTTAGAACTATCAAATCATTAGTCCGATAGAATTCCTTAATCGTTGCATCATCATCAATCAATGCAACTACCAAATCACCATTAGTTGCAGAGTCTTGTTGTTTGATTAATACAAGATCGCCATCATTTATACCCTTCTCATTCATCGAATCGCCCTTTGCTCGTAGAAAGAAATACCTGCTTGGTGGCTTAGCAAGCTTTACTGACACCGGTATATAGGCTATTATGTTTTCTTCAGCCATGATGGGTGTACCGCATGCAACTTCTCCAACAAGTGGAACACCCACCGTTTCTGCTCGTTCGGAATCTTCAAGCTCAACATCCATGAACCTTAAACTGCCATCTGAGCTTCGTTGTAGAACCCCCTTTGATTCCAGCTTTTCAATTACCTCAGCAGCTGACCGAGGCGATTTATAGCCCATTTCGGACATAAGTTCTCGAACGGTCGGCAATTCGCCTTCATTCATTACGTAGTTCCGGATTATTCGGACTGCATCCTTTTCACGACTATTTAGCTCTTCTTTCTTAGAAAGCATACACAAACATACAAAATAAATACACGATTTCCAAACACCATAAATTACTGATATTCTAACACATTTGTAAACCGAAGTACGAATTAGCTTAACACTATTATCAAATCGAATTTCCCACTTTTTTTATACCCGGTTTATTTTATGAAAATTCATGGTCAACCAGCATTGCAATTTTTATCTTTATTACGATGATATATAGCCTGTCGGATAATTTACATTTTGGAAAATATAAGGGCGTCAATGTTCTTGATGTTTTTACTGGTGTGCCATTTTTAAACGATAACTTACCTATGTTTATGAGTTACGCAATAGAAATGATAATCAATCGGTATGAGAACTCAACGCAAATTAAGGAATCTCTAAAATGGCAAAATGATGGGGATGCAATTATCTTTAATAGTGACAATGATATAGTCCACAAAGTTTCACAAGCACTTATCAAATTGATTTATAACCATACCACTAAACGAAAAGCCGCATCTGGAGAATATCTGTTGGAACGCTACAATCGTGAAATCCTTTCTAAGGGTATTACACTTGCACCTACAAGTGGAAATCCATTATACATTGAGTGGGCTTTAAAGAATGTAAATGAATTCTGCCTAATGCCTGAACTGATCCCAATTCTGGCAAATGAACCCATAAACGCTTACAGCCATATCAACTTTAATGTTGAATCAAACAAACTGATATATTCTGAAGTTTGCTATAGCCAATACAAATACCATGCGATCATTGAGCTACAGGAGCTGAATCTTAGCAAATTCGAGAAAGAAGTTAGATATTCAGAAAATAACATAACTGAGGAGAAATTTCGGAATAGAACAATATAATCTGTCTCAACAATATACAAAAGTATTAAACAGTCTAATTAAACTACTACTAAATGCGCTTTATCATGAAGATGTTTAAGAATTCGTATACCAGTTGAATACTTCTAAAATATGTAACAGAATCAATATCACTAAATCAACTTTACAATTAAGGCCCCTGCAGAGAACCAAATCAGGCTTCTCTACAGGGGTCTTGAATTTTAACTAACGAAAAAGCTTCACTTCAGTTGCAACGTCTTCTCCTTTTTCATTTTTACCTATTTTAAACTGCACCTTATCTCCGACTTTCAAATCATTGAAATCGCTCCCTACAACACTTGTAAAATGAAAAAATAGATTGTTAGGTGGATATTTAATGAACCCGTAACCTGGATTTATTCTCAAAATTTCAGCTACAGAGGTATCAGTTAACGATTTTATCGTTGGGCTTGGATCGGCTCTTCGATTTTCACTTTGAACGAAGAGGTTGTTTATAAGAGGCTCGTTCCTCTTTACACGGTTGTCAATAATTTCATGCATAGCTACTGGATAAGTTACCTCTTCCAATAAATCCTGGGATGTACGTGTGATAAACTGTTGCCCAGTATCAGTCGTATAATCAAAATCCCAACTAAGTACCATCACACGGGTTCCAAGCGTATTTAATTTTCTGACAAGTGGAACATAATCTCCGTCTGAAGCGATTAAAACAAGGACGTTAAAACGCTTATAGAATGCAAGCTCAAATGCTTCTAAGGCTAACCAAACATCAATGCCTTTTTCCTGCTTTTGTCCTCCCAAAGTTTTCAAGGGAAGATAATGGGTTGTTATGCCCTCAGACATTAGGATATCATCGAATACTCTATCCCAATAGAGGGTGTCTCCTCTTTGCGATGCTTCCTGGGCACTAAGCCTTCCTCTGAAGTAATGGCTGTCTACAATTTGACAGAGTCGAACATCCATTGACTCTTCTCCTCCAACTTGGTGGCGGATGAACTCATGAAGTCCTGAAATGCTTAATCTTCTTTTGCGAGGGTGTTCATATGCATAGTAATTACTAACATGAAGAAAGTAGTTTCCATCATAGAATACGCCAATACGCACTAATTTTTCATTCATGGTGTTTTTTTTTAAATTGTTTTACAACACACCTTGATTGCGGATAGGATAAATCCCAGAAAGTTAGTTATTGATTAATTTTGCAATTGTCAATTAAACATACACTTCTACGAATGCATCAGTTTTTATAATTGACATCATCATTAAAATCAGAAGAATTACCTTCCAATTACAGGGTAATTTTTAAAGTTTCACTTATGAAACCAGGAAAAAAAATGTTATTGTGTATTTATTCAAAATTATGAAGTTGTTGAATTGTCGTCATTTGATGTTATTAGCGGTATTAGCATACGATATTCTATATAACGGATAATTTGTAGTAGTAGTTTACTTGGGAACTGACCAATCTGCGTCTTTATTTGAGTTATATCCACGCTTTGAATTTGATCGGTTTTTAATTTAGAGTCTAATTTAAGCCCTCCTGTACCGGCAGGGATTGGTATTTCATCTTCAAGAACTGTTCCAGTGCGGTTACCAGTAATAGGAATCACTAAAACTATTCTCCTTGAAGTACTAATTACTAATGCTGGACGCAATCCGGCAATTAGATGTGTTGAAGGCTCTCCGAAATCCACGTAGTGAATTGAGCCGCTTTTTAATTGATTTTTTTTCATTGAATTTTTGGGTTTTGAACCTCTGGTTCATCACCCTATTCCACAAATCAAGATGTCAAAGAACTATTTGGATTTTGTTCGTTTTTCACTCGAAGAACTGCGATCCCTTAACCTGCTGTTAACGCACAATTAAATACTCACATCTATTCCAAATCCTTGGCAAAGCTACAACAGGTTCAAAGAATTCCGTTGGTGCTAAATCGCAATATTTTTACTATTATTCATAAAGTACAGTAAATCAATGGATAAAATAAACCAAATTTTCATTTGGTTTATTTTGTAGCTTGAGTTCCTGATTTTAACTATTGAAAGGGGGTACATGTCCTGAAATCATAAATTCCTGGATGTCTGCAACTCCCAAAAACGTATCAAATCATTGAAAATCAGCATATCACCTCTAAATCGGTTTGATATTTCCTGATCTTCGGGAGCGGTGCAGCAGAGGCCATCATTATTGGTGGCCTCTTTCTTTTTTCAAAAATTAATTTCAAAATGATATTTTACGTTTACATCTTATTCTCTGAAAAATTAAATCGGTTTTATGTGGGAACTACTGACGACCCTGACAGACGGTTGGTCGAACACAATTCCGGCACTTTCGATGATGCTTTTACAAGAAAAGGTATTCCATGGTCTTTATTCTTAATTATTGATGGGCTTGAAAGCAATCAAGCTTATAAAATCGAACAGCACATTAAAAAAATGAAGTCCAGAAAGTACTTTCAGAACCTCTTACATTTTCCTGAAATCATTGATAAACTAAAATTAAAATATCGTTAGGCCCTGGTTCGACCCCGATAGCTATCGCATTGGCGTTAAGCTAAAATCCTCAGTTTATCTACCATCGTGTCCCGGTTCCTAACTTCATAAAGAGTAAAGTTGGCCAATTTAGAGGCAACTTTTAAGTCAAATTGTATTCGATTGTTAATGATCATCATTAAGATGATTTTAACTGATTTCAAGAGGCTTACTCTATCTTCGGGCCTACGTACAAGTGATTTCAAGGTGTTGTATATGGGCGTAATCA
>WBZT01000173.1_pt1 | contig 54788 bp, 44 predicted proteins | sample 5204241 | NCBI WGS metagenome assembly WBZT01 (sample SAMN12344358, study PRJNA552823) | activated sludge metagenome | biome: Activated sludge suspended growth; feature: Nitrification reactor; material: Wastewater; isolation source: activated sludge from nitrification reactor of wastewater... | reverse complement strand
GACCTTCAGCCGGTGTAGTGCGCGCTGCGTCAACGCGATCGTCTCCTCTGGCATCGTCCCCTCCGGTGATCAAAAGGGGACATTTCTAAACTGCACAAAGGGGACATTACTACTTTGGGCTAACACGTAACACCCCAAAATTTGCAGGCCGCGCCATGGCAGCTTAGGATGGCGTTTTCCGCTGGGATCGAGAAGATGGCCGAGATAATCCGCATCGCCACCCGTAAATCTCCCCTGGCCTTGTGGCAGGCCGAGCATGTGGCCGGGGCTCTGAAGAGCGCGCATCCGGGTCTCCAGGTCGAGATCCTAGGCATGAGTACGCGCGGGGACAAAATACTAGATGCCCCGCTGGCCAAGATTGGTGGTAAAGGACTCTTTGTCAAGGAATTGGAACAGGGCCTTATGGATGGTTCGGCGGATATCGCCGTCCATTCCACTAAGGACGTGCCGGTGGAATTGCCCGCAGGTCTCATTCTGCCCGTTATCCTTGAGCGCGAGGACCCACGCGATGCCTTTGTCTCCAACCGCTACGAGCGGTTGGCTGATCTGCCTCAGGGTGCCCGCGTCGGAACATCCAGCCTGCGCCGCCAGTGCCAGCTCACCTCCCGGCGGCCTGACCTGAACATCCAACCTCTGCGCGGCAATGTCAACAGTCGCCTGGCCAAGCTCGATAGTGGGGACTTCGATGCCATTCTCCTGGCGGCCGCGGGCCTGATGCGCCTGGGTTTTGAGGCCCGTATCCGTTCCCGTCTGAGCATCGACGAGAGTCTGCCGGCCATCGGTCAGGGGGCCGTTGGCATCGAATGCCGAGCGGACGATGCCCGAGTCCTGGCCCTGCTGGCGCCCCTGCATCACCTGGATACGGCTATACGGGTGGGTGCCGAGCGCGCCATGAATCGCCGCCTCCAAGGTGGTTGCCAGGTCCCCATTGCCGGCCACGCGCTTTTGAGGGGCGAAGAACTCTGGATGCGGGGGTTGGTTGGTACCCCAGACGGCGCCTACCTGCTGGTTGCCGAGTGTGCGGCGCCACGCGCCCAGGCAGAGGAACTGGGCCTGCGGGTGGCGGATGATCTGATTGCCCAGGGTGCCCATGACATACTCCAGGCCTTGGCGCAGGTCTGAATCGGTGCCCACCCCTTGCGATCTCGCTGGACGCGGCGTCCTGGTAACCCGGCCCCGGGCCCAGGCGGCGGGTCTGTGCCAATTGATCGTGGCCGCCGGTGGCCGAGCCATTGCCTTTCCGACCATCGAGATAGAGGCCGCCGGGGATAGGGAAGATGCCCGGCGCACCCTGGCAGAACCGGCAGACCTGCTGTTCTTCACTAGCCGTAACGCGGTTGATTACGCCCTGGACCTCTTTGCCGGTGGAGTACTGCCTGCCAGTTCGCGCCTGATGGCGGTAGGCAAGGCTACGGCCGAGGCCCTGGCCACCGTTGGCCGTGCCCCGGATCTGGTTCCCGAGGGACGTTATGACAGCGAATCTCTCCTCGCCCTACCAGAACTCCAGGATGTCAGCGGATTAAAGGCCGTCATCGTGCGTGGGGAAGGCGGTCGGCCTCTGCTGGGCGAGACCTTGAGGGCGCGTGGCGCTGAGGTAGCCTATGCCGAGGTCTATGTTCGCACCTTGCCCGAGGTCGAACCTCATGCCCTGTTAGCAGTCTGGGAGCAGGAGGTTCAGTTCGTCACCGCCACCAGTGGCGAGATCCTCGACAATCTGCTGCGGTTGCTGGGTGAGGCTGGCCGGGCGCCCCTCCTGGCTACCCCTCTGGCGGTGATCAGCGATCGCACCCGCCTGGATGCCGAGCAGATGGGCTTCGTACGGGTCGCGCTGGCCGAGCGTGCCGATGATACCGCCTTGGTCCAGGCCCTGTGCCAGTTGGCAACCTAGTAACGCCAGCAGTGTGGAGCTTGCTTAAGAACCCCATGAAGCTATTAGGTCTATGAGGGTTCTCCATGTCGAGGGTGGCCGGCACCTCTACGGCGGCGCGCGTCAGGTTCTCTATTTGCTGGAGGGCCTGGCACAGCGGGGGGTGACCAATGGCTTCATCTGCCGTGCCGGTAGCGAAATTGCGATGGACGCTGCGCCCTTCGCGGAGGTGCTGTCCATGGATATGGGCGGCGATCTGGACCTAGCCCTAATCCCGGGTATCTATCGAAAAATTCGCCAGTTTGGCCCTGATGTCCTGCATCTGCACAGCCGCCGGGGCGCCGATGTCATGGGTGGCATCGCGGGGCGTCTGACAGGGGTGAGGGTGGTCCACTCGCGCCGGGTCGATAACCCCGAGCCTAGCTGGCGAGTGAAATTGAAATATCGCCTTTACGACCGGGTAATCGCCATTTCCGAGGGCATTGGCGCGGTCCTGCTGGCGGCCGGTCTGCCCCCAGATAAGCTGCGGGTGGTGCGGAGCGCGGTGGATGTTCAGGCCTTTGGTGGGCCGCGTGATCGCGCCATCCTGCGTGAGCGGCTAGGGGTACCCCTTGATGGCCCAGTGATCGGGGTGGTAGCCCAACTTATCGCCCGCAAGGGCCACCGCTTCCTTATCCAGGCCCTGCCGCCCTTGGTGGCAGAGTTCCCCGCGCTGCGGGTTCTGTTTTTCGGTCAGGGGCCAGAGGCAGCGAGCCTGGAGCGGAGTATCGCCGCGGCAGGACTGACCGATCAGGTCCGGCTCTGCGGCTTCCGCTCGGATCTGCCGGACTTATTGCCCTGTCTGGACCTGCTGGTCCACCCAGCGACCATGGAGGGGTTGGGTGTCTCCCTGCTGCAGGCCTCGAGCGCCGGGATACCCGTCATCGCCAGCCGGGTGGGTGGTATCCCCGAGGCGGTGCGGGATGGCATTAACGGCCTGCTCGTTCCCCCGGGAGATGTGCCTGCCCTCGGCGCGGCTGTGGACCAACTCTTGCGTGACCCGGAACTGGCCCGTCGCTTGGGCCGTGGCGGGCGTGTCCTTATGAGCGCCGAGTTTTCTATTCCAGCCATGGTCGAGGGCAATCTGGCCGTTTATCGGGAATTGATACCAACATTCCCGGCCGAGGCCCGTCATGACTGAGCCCCTCAGCCTGCAACTCATTGGCAGTATCGGTATTGGCGGTGCCGAGCATTGGTTTGGGCGTTTTGCCCGCGCCTTGGCAGAGACGGGTGGCCGGGCGGAATTGGCCATCCGCGCCGGAAGTGCCCTCGCAAATCTGGACCTCGGGTCCTTACCCCTGCACCGGCTACCCTTGCGCACGGTTTGGGATCCACTGTCCCGGCTGGCGGTGAGACGGCTTATTGCCCGCGTCCAGCCGGATATTGTCCAAACCTATATGGGCCGGGCGACCCGGCTCACCCATATCAAACGGGGTGGAGTACCGGTACATGTCGCCCGCCTGGGCGGCTACTTTGCTCTGCATCCCTATCGCCATGCCCATGCCTGGATTGGCAACACCCGGGGCCTCTGTGACTGGCTGATCCGCCAGGGCCTGCCAGCGGGGCGGGTGCATCATATCTATAACTTCGTTGATCAGGCCCGGCCTGTCGCGGACGCGCGTATTCAGGCCCTGCGCGCGGAACTGGGATTACCGGACGAGGCCTGGGTGCTGGTAAGTGCTGGGCGCTTTGCCCCCGTCAAGGGCCTGGGTTATCTGGTCGCGGCCATTGCGCAATTACCTGCGACCATCGCCGATCGCCCCCTACACCTGGTGCTGCTGGGGGAAGGACACCTCGATGCTGAACTGCGCTCCCAGGCCGAGGCATTGGGCATGGGCGGGCGCATCCATTGGGCCGGCTGGCGTAATGAGACGGAGCCCTTTTTCCAGATGGCGGATCTGATCGTTTTCCCATCACTGGAGGAGGAGACCCTGGGAAACGTGATCCTGGAGGCTTGGGGCTGGTCCAAGCCCCTGGTGACTACCCGCTTTCGGGGCGCACGGGAAATCACCCGCCACGGTGAGGATGCCTGGTGCCTGCCCTGCGGGGACGCCAAGGCCCTGGCCGAGGGGATCGAGGTGGTGCTGACGGACGACACCCTGCGCCAGGCCCTCGCCCGGCAGGGCCAGGCCCGGGTCCAGGCCGAATTCTCCCGCGCAACCGTCATGGCGCAGTATCGGGAACTCTATCGACAGCTCGCGGGTGGCTAGGCCCGATCAACCATCCCTTGATTCGCGTCATCCTGTTGGATTAGCTGACCCAGTCCCTGGGGTCCTCAGCAACGGTGGGCTTGCTTCCCGGTTGCTCGATGAACAGGCGATGCCAGATCGCGAATTGCAACAGGCACATAATCTCCCGGCTGGCCGTGCCTGCGCGGCGCTGCATGGCAAAGAGCCTGGGCAGATGCCGGGTCTCGAACCACTCCTGAATGGCCCGATTGTGCAGGAGTTGCTGTTCCAGGTGCGTGAGCAGCTCGCCACTCAGCCATTCTCTGACCGGTACCCTAAAGCCCCGCTTCTTTTTCTGGATGTGGTCACGCGGCAGATAGCGTTCTGCCCAGCGGCGTAAAAAAACCTTGGGGGTGGCGCCATCAACCTTTAGTTGGTCTGGGAGGGACAGGCCAAATTCGACGACCCTATGATCCAAAAAGGGTACCCGCCCCTCCAGGGCAAAGCCCATCATCATCCGATCGACCTTGACCAGCAGGCTGTCTGGCAGATCGGTGACCAGGTCGGTGTACTGGCACCGGGTCAGGTGGCTCCAGGAATCCGGTGTTACTTGCCAGGCCTTTTGATAGGGCTCTCGGAACCGAGGCCGCAGGGCGCTCAGGCGGGGGCCCAGCAGCCGTTGCGACCCAGATCGCCACCAGTCGCTGCGGGTGCGAAAGCCCCCGGAGCCAGGGGAGAGGAGATTCAGGAACCACCAGGCGAGGGCGGGTTGCCGGTAGCGCCGGTAGCCGGCGAAGACCTCGTCACCGCCTTCCCCGCTGAACACGACCTTGAGTTCCTGGCCGGCGGCCTCGGACAGGGCCGAGGTGGGCAGACTGGCGTAATCCCTCATCAGTTCGTCGGCGGCCCAGACGCTATGGGGTAGGCGCCGGAACAGGGCGTCACGGTCGATACGCAGCGCGGTGTGTTGGCTGTTGAACAGTGCCGCCATCCGCTCCGCGTCGTCCAGTTCGTCCTTCATGACCGCGTCCCGGTAACCAATAGAAAAGGTGCGCACCGGCTGGCTCTGGAAGCGGCTGAGCATAGCCAGCAGGATGGCGGAATCATTGCCGCCGGACAGAAAGAGGCCGAAGGGGACATCCGAGCGAACATGCTCGCGCATGACCCGCTCGAATAGAACCTCGAATTCGGCATCGGCCTCGGGGAAGTCGATCGCGCGGGGTATCAGGGTCAGTGGGGACCAATAGCGTCGTCGGCTCAGGTTTAGGTCGGCATCCACCTCGATGATCTCGCCTGGCGCGACCCGCTTGATATCCCTGAAGATGGTTTGCTCGCCGATGCTGCAGTGGTCGTGGAGAAACTCCGAGAGGGCCTCGGGGGCGATTGCCGGGGCAGATGGCAGCAGGGGCAGAATGGCCTTGAGTTCTGAGGCGAAGATGAGGCGGTCTGGCAGCCGCGCGTAAAACAGGGGTTTGATGCCCAGACGGTCCCGCGCCAGTATCAGGCGTCGGCGATTGCCGTCGTAAAGGGCGAAGGCGAACATCCCATGCAGCCGCTCGACGAAATGGCCGGAGTCCTGGGCATAGGCCTGGAGGATGGTTTCGCTATCGGAATGGGTCGCGAAGGGGCGGCCGCTGTGCTCCAGTTCGTCCCGCAGTTCGAGGTAGTTGTAAATTTCTCCATTAGCCACGATGGCCAGCCGGCCGTCATCCCCCAGGATGGGTTGGCTACCACCGCTGAGATCGATAATCGACAGGCGCGTGTGGACCAGTCCGAACCCATCGGCCGTGAAAAAGCCATGACCATCCGGGCCGCGATGCTGCAAGCGCTCGGCCATGGGCGCGAGCAGGGTCTCGGTCACCTTTTCTCCCCGCAGAACAACGCCAGCAATTCCGCACACCGATAGGAGTCTCCTAGTGAAGTGAGTCAGGCCCCGCCAGCAGTTCCCGCGCCGAGGCGAGTACCTGGTCAACCTCGTGCAGCCGCATGCAGGAGTATTCGCCATGACAGGTCGGGCGCCGATAGCAGGGGAAACAGGGTAAGGGATGATAGAGTACCCGGCCCCGGGCCGTGCCGGTTGCAAAGTAGGGGTCTGTGGAACCGAGGAGCGTCAGGGTGGGCCGGTTCAGGGCTATGCCCAGGTGGGTCATGCCCGTGTCCACGCCTACCACCAGTGCCGCCCGCTCGATCAAGGCCGCGCCTTCGTCGAGCCGGGTACGGCCGCACAGGTTCAGGGCGGTACCCCGAGAGGCAGCAATGATCGCCTCCCCGTGCGCCCGATCACCGGGGCCGCCCACCAGGATCGGCACTATCCCGGTCGTCTCGCGCAGCCGCTGGGCCAGTAGGCCCCAGCGCTCATCCAGCCAATGCTTTTGGGGACGGGTGGTAAAGGGGCAGAATATTGCGAAGGGGGGGGTGACGCCGGCCTCCTCCAGGAGTTTCGCCGCCTGAACTGCATTGGCGGAGGAGGTGACAATGTCCATCGCGAAGCGCTCCGGCGCGGCGCCCAGCACCACCATCAAGCGCCGATATTCTTTTGCGATCAGTGGGCTATCGAGGTCGCGAGCCACTGTCTCATGCATCAGCCATTGCGACCCCTCCTTGGATCCCAGCCCGATGCGCCGCCGGCCCCCTGCCAGCCAAGCCCAGACTCCGCTCTTCAGCAACCCCTGCAGGTCTAGGACCCAGTCGAATTTCTGTTGATGGAGGTCTCGTTGCAATTGCCGGAATTCTTGCCACCAGGTCTGGTATTCCCCTTGTCGGCGCAACTCCCACCAGTGGCGACGGGGCCAGCTAAAGACGTGATCGAGACGGGGATTATGGCGCAGCAGATCCTCATTACCTGCTTCAATCAACCAGGAGATAGTCGCGGCGGGAAAGGCCGCGCGGAGGCAGGGAATCACGCCGGAGGCCATGATGATGTCGCCGATCGCACTGAGCCGAATGATCAAAATGCTGCGGGGCGCGGCGGTTGGCTGAGGCGAGGCTGAATTCATGACAGAGTGGGTACGCCTTTTCGGGGCTAGGGTCAGGCCAATGGGGTCCGATTATCCCCGTAAATGGTACAGACCCAAGGGTACTTTCATCCTTTTGCTGACCTGGCAGCTATTCCGGCCGGGCTAATTTCCGGTCAAGTGACAGGCGCTGGGATCGTCGAAACAATAGCCAAAATGTTCGCAGTCCGCTTGATAGTGCCTGGCGATGAGCGCCGCGGTCTCATCGTCGAAATAGGTCCGGTAATCCTTGCCCCGGTCGGCGGCCCGGCGGCTATGCGCCAATTTGGGGGGCGCAATCCCGATCTTATGGCAGGCCGTCTGAAAATCCTGGGCGAGATATTCATAGCGACCGATGTAATCCACGATCAAGTTGCCATGCAGATCAACCAGATAATCGTGTTGTACCACGGTGGACATATCGGCGTGATATTGGGGTGGCCGCGACGGCTCGAATTTCCAGCGCAGGAAGGTGGCGAAGTCCGGAATCTCGATCATCAAATCCGGTCGCTCTCGCCGGATGTGATGATAGGAACTGACCTGCAGATCCCAGGGATTGCGAACGAAGGCGAACTTAAAGAGTTGCTGATAGAGGTCGAGAGGCAGCATCTCCAGGGCGGCAATAGCCTTGGCATGGCGTGGAAATTTGGCGCCGATACGATGCCCTGTCAGGCCGCTGATCTTGCTGCAGAGAAATTGGGGAAGCCGATAGGGATCGGTCCATTTGTACCAGCCGAGGGAATCGCGCACGCTCGTGCCGCCCGTCTTGGCGATATGAATGAAAAGAAAGCGGTATTTCAGAGACAGCAACATGATCCGGGTCCAACAGACGCTAGGTAAGCCCCAGTACTTGGAGATAGCGATGGGCGCTAATAGAGGAAGAGTATTCGCTGACGGCCTGTCGCAACAGGACGGCCGGGAGGGGGTGGTCCAGGGTAGCCAGGATGGCGCTGGTGAGGGCGGAGACATCCCCTACGGGCACCAGGGGCCCAAAGTCGCCGCCGCGCAGAATCTCGCGCGGTCCGCTGGGACAATCCGTCGCGACCGCCGGGGTGCCCAGAGCCAGGGCCTCGGTGAGGACGTTGGGGCTGCCCTCCCAGGCGGATGAGAGGACAAAGAGCTGAGCATTGGCCATGAAGGGGTAGGGATTGGCGACATGACCGGTCAAGCACACCTCTCCATCCAGACCCAGTTCCCCCGCCAAACTTTCCAGTTCCGCCCTCTGCTTACCTTCGCCGAGGATGACCAGGCGGCAGGGTCTCTGGCTGCGGACTTGAGCAAAGGCACGTATCAGCGTCGGGAAATCCTTCTGGGGGGTGAGCCGTCCGGCACCCAGGATGACGGGGGCTGCATCGGGCTGAAACCAGGGATGAGTCACGGCCTCTCCAGCCAGCCTGGCCAGGGCCGGGGTAACGACGGGATTGCGAATGACCTCGATACGCTCGGGGCAAAGCCCCGTCAACCGGCGCGTATCCTCGGCGACGCCCTCGGAATTGGCGATGATGCAATCTACACCTGGGTAGATCAGGTGCATCGGCCATGTCCGTAGCCACCGGGTTAGCGGCGACTTTTGTTGCAGCGCGGTGGAAAGATGGGTACCCAGGCGGCCCACCAGCCTCGGATGTTGGCCGCTAAGCTTGCGGGCGATCACGGCGGTCCGGATCGCCCGGTCTTTTGCTGCCAGGAGCGCGGCGGGCTGGTGACGTTTGAGGTAGCGGATCAGGGCGGGGGCCGCGGTTGTGGAATGCTGGACCTTAAGCTCCACCAGGCGGACACCGGATTCACCAAGCGACTGCAATTCCGGTATAGGGTGCTTGAGAATGGCCAACAAATCGACCCTGATTCCAGCCTTGACGAATTCCGGCAGCAGATTCAACACCATCCGTTCCACGCCGCCGGTACCGGAAAAGGAGATGAAGACAGCCAGGGTTTGGGAATTGGCCAAGGCTACCACTCCAAGCCGGCGCCAGGGGACATCAAGGGTCGGGTTGGCTCGGTTGCGGAAAATCGTGGGCAGTCCGAGGCTTTTTGAGACATGATGTCAAAACAATGAAGGTACACAGTTTCTTTGTCAAGTTTTTGCCAGGGGTAAAGGGCTGGATCAGTGGATTTAACTCTTTGTTATAAAATAAAGTTTTTACCTCACACGACACCTGCATCGTGATCTATCCCCGTATCTCCATCCTCATGTACCACCAGGTGGGTCAGTTCTCCCCCATGGCGGCGAACAGGGCCAATTATTGCGACCACCGGCGCTTTGCCCGGCAGATCGCCTTGCTGCATGCCCTGGGCATCCCGGTGCTGGATTTGGACCAGGCCCTGGCTGGTCTTGCGGGGGAGCAACCTGTGCCTCGAAGGTCAGTGGTACTGACCTTCGATGACGGTTACGACAACTTCGCCGAGTTTGCCCTGCCGGTCCTGGTCCGTTATGGCTTTACCGCGACGGTCTATGCCATCAGTGGCTGGCTGGGCCAACCTATCCAGTGGTATCGCCCGGAGCCTAGCCGGCTCAGGCCCAGGCTAATGGATGCCGCCCGGTTGAGGGAGATCCAGGCCGCCGGTATGAGCATTGGCTCCCACACGGTCAGTCACGCCCGCCTAGCCGAGATCAGCCCCGAGGATAGGTATCGGGAGTTGACCGACAGCAAGGCGGCCCTTGAGGACTTGCTGGGGACCCAGGTCCGCCACTTCTGTTATCCCTTCGGTAGTTTCGATCTGGATTCGGTGCATGCCGCCCGCGCGGCCGGCTATGTCAGCGCCACTACCTGTCTTCGCGGCGCGGCCTCGCCAGTGGACCACCCCCTGGTTTTGCCTCGCAAGGCCATCTCTTTTGGCGACAACCTCATCGGCTTCGGCTGGAAGTTTGGCTTCAAGCATGCCCCTACGGCGGAACTGAACGCCTGGCGTGACCGCCTGGGCAAGGAACCTGGGATCTGACCCCAACCCAATTTCCGCCGCTGCGCCCGTGAAAATCCCCGCCAGGCCCCTGTGCTAGACTGCCATTCCACTGCTTGTTGCTAACCAATTAAGGGGTGTGGTCCTTGAACCGGCTCTACAGCCTGCTGCTCTACCTGGCCCTGCCCTTTGCCTTGCTGCGGCTCCTATGGCGGAGTTGGCGCGCTCCCGCCTACCGCCAGCGTTGGTTGGAGCGTCTCGGTTTTTATGGCAATCAGCCCCTGGCGGCTGGGCTCTGGATTCATGCTGTTTCGGTGGGGGAGACCCAGGCTGCCGCCCCCCTCATCAAATATTTCCTCGATGAGCACCCAGATCTGGGGGTCATGGTCACCACCACCACGCCGACGGGGTCTGCTCGTCTAGGCGCCCTTTTCGAGGACCGGGTCCGCCATGTCTATGTCCCCTTTGATCTGCCCCTCATCCTTAATCGCTTCCTGAATCGCGTCAGGCCGCGCCGGGTGCTGGTCATGGAGACCGAGATCTGGCCCAACATGCTGCGGGTCTGCCAACGGCGCGGTATCCCGGTTATTCTCGGCAATGGTCGCCTCTCCGCCCGCTCGGCCCGGGGCTATGCCCGCCTGGGCGGCTTCGCTCGCCAGACCTTCTCCCGCCTGTCCCTGGTCGCGGCCCAGACCAGCGCCGACGCCCAGCGCTTCATCGACCTGGGCGTACCGGCGGAACGGGTAAAGGTCACCGGCAGTATCAAGTTTGACCTGCATCAGCCGGCGAGTCTTCAGGACAGCGCCGAGGCTATGCGCCGACTCTGGGGAACCGATCGCCCAGTCTGGGTAGCCGCCAGCACTCATGAGGGCGAGGAAGAGCCCCTGTTGAAGGTGCATCGCCGGATTCTAGCGCGATTGCCCACGGCCCTATTGGTACTGGTCCCACGTCACCCGGAGCGTTTTGATCGAGTTGCCGTCCTGGCTGGGCGCCTGGGCATGCCCGCCGTGCGTCGATCTGCCGGCAGGAGTTGTGGGCCGGAGGACGCGGTATTTTTAGGGGACACCATGGGTGAATTGCCGGTCTTAATCGCAGCGGCGGATGCTGCCTTTATAGGCGGGAGCCTGGTGCCGGTGGGTGGCCACAATCTGCTGGAGGCGGCAGCGGCGGGGGTCCCAGTGGCCATCGGCCCCCATGCCTTCAATTTCGCCCAGATCACAGAACTCCTGGTCCAGGAGGGTGCCGCGGTACAGGTGGCGGATGCCGACGCCCTTGCCATCCTGATGGTTGACTGGCTCGGTGATGCCGCTGCGCGGGCGCGCATGGGGGAGAATGGGCAGCGGGTGGTGGCGAGCAACCGCGGGGCCCTCCAACGCCTCATCGCGCTGGTGGAGACTCTGGACACGGCGCTTTACGGTTCAAGCCCTGGCGTGTGAGGAGGCGCGCGAGATCCGAACCGCCAAAGCGGTAGCGGAGTCGCGATCGCTTCAGACCCTGAACCGGGCGAACAACTCCCGCCGGGACACCTCTTTCTGCAAGGGGCAGTCCCGCCGGGCCTTCTCCATATTTTCATCACGGGTGCGAATGACCTGGCCCCAGGCCTCGAAGACGGCCTCGGCGTTCGGGTAGGTCTCCATGTCGAGGCAAAGAGGCTGCAGAAGAAAGTGGCCCAAGTCCCGGTGGTAGCTCAGATGGGCTTGCTGGGACTGGCCGAGGAGCGAGAAGTGGATACGCGGGCCCAGCACCTGGTAGGGGGCGTCCGCCCGTTCCGGTGCCGACCAGCTATTCGGCAGGGCGAGGGACGGGGAGCGGTCGGGAAAGAGCAGGCGCGCGAGCATCCAGGGGGTGAGGAGCAGCAGAACTCGCCAGTCCTCAACCCGGCGCAGGGCCCGCTGCTGAATCTCGAGGTCGGGATTCAGACTAGGATCGCCTTGGAGCTGGTCGCGCAGAATGGCCTGGTGAACCCCCAGGACCGCCGCGGAGAGGGCGTCGTCCTCCGCAAGCTCCGGCGGGCAAAGCACCCATGGCTCGTCAGGCAAGTTCCACCTCCCCACAGAGCCCCTCCAACCGTGCCCCCAGGAGGCGATAGAGTTCAAAGTCGCCATGGATCTGGAGATCCCGGGCAAAGCGGGGAAGCCAGCGTTGCAGATGCGCGCCCCATAACTCCCCGATAATCTCCTCCGCATCGCCCCGCTCCTCAAGCAGGGCCAGGCATTCGAGTAAGGTACCCAGGTAATCGGCGGGTGCCAACCGGGCCCCCAGGCCCGCCCGGCGGTAGAGGGCATCCAGGTCCGAGGCGGCGGTCCCGCCCATCTGGCCCTGCCGATAGGCCGATTCGAAGGGGGGGCAAGGGGTCTTGGGGTAACCGCTCAGGAAGAGACGGGTATGCTCGCCCTGCCACTGTTCCAGGGTTCTGGGCGCCAGATCCTCAATGGCGGGCGACAACCAGGGAGCCGCCGGCAGCAGGTCGCGCAGGGCGTCGAGGGCGTCGTCCTCCGGGAACGCCAGCAGGGCGGAGAGGATATAAAGCTGCCGTGGATCAGGATAGCGGTCGGTGGCCATGATCGGGTCCTTCCATCAAAAGAAGTTTGATAGGTATTTAAGAAGATACTAAACTAATGGAGCTCACCTCACTCAATCACCCACGGAGAACTTTGGGAGAATCCCATGGAAAATTTGCTTGGTTTTGCCAGTTCCGGAGCCGGCCTGCTGGTTGTGTTTGCGCTGTATCTCGGCGGTGCTGGCGTGGTCCTCAAGCTTGCGGATCGGCTAGTGCCGCGTAAGCACGGCGAATGATAGGCCTCACCCTTCGCCACCTATCCTCACTAAAACCCAGGCCATCGGCCGCCCGCGATGGCGGTCGGTGGCTTGATGCCATCCTACTGGCCTCCTGACCCAGTTCCCGCCGCCTACCAGGGATAAGCATAGATCCCTGAGTACATGAAGTAGTGTCGCAACAGGTAGCCGCCCATCAGCACCAAAACCGAGGCGGTGATGATCGGCACATGACTCGTCCAGCCCTTGACCACCCCCCAGAGTTCCAGAAAGAAAGGCACGATCAGGCCAAAGCCGATGAAGCCAATCAGCCACCCCAGGTCGGTAAAGAGCAACTCCCAGGAACGCATGGCCGACTCCGATCCGCGTTTGAGGTAGAAGTAAAAGGAGAAGATGATCACCAGTTCGGTGGAGATCAGCACCAGATCGATGCGCTCATAGAGCAGCCGGATGTGGGTGTCCTCCGCGTCCTTGATGAGGGTGTACATGAGCAGGAGCAGGAAGGCCATGGCAGTTGAGAAGGCCGATACCGTAAAGAGGAGTGGCACGCCCGGATTTGCCCACAGGGCCACCGCGGGGAAGGACTGGAGCAGCAGGCCGGTATAAACCGTCACCCCCACGCCGTTGATCACCGCCAGCCAGCCGACGAATTTGCGGAAACGGGCCACCGCTACGCAGAGCCGGATCACCAGGTCCCATTCCAGCACCTTGCCGATCAACGGCAGGCGTTTCAGGAAGGGTGTTTCGCGGGCATAGGGCAGAGCATAGAGCATCCCCCACACCATCATCCAGATGATGAACTGGGTCCCCCAGGCGATCCAGGCATCGGGTTTATTGAGGAAAACCAGTGGATTCAGGATGTGGATCGCCGCCAGGTGGTGCAGCAGGTGGCCGAACAGCATCATGGAGCCGATGGCCAGCAGGACGACACCCGCGCCCGCGCCCCATATCACCAGATTGCGGTGGGGCTTGAGGTACATATCGGTAAGGAAGGTTACCGCCAGGGTCGCCGCGCCCAGGCCGCCGGTATAGAGATAGACGGCGAGCCACCAGGTCCAAAGGTTCTGCGTCTCATAACTCATGGTGACGTCCATCTCAGCCCCTCCGCTTGAGGTCATCAATGTAAAACACGTTAGGGCGGGTGCCGATGTGGGGCATCAGGGGCCTGGCCACCCCACTGGCCACCATTTGCGCCACGGGGTCATGGGGGTCGTCCAGATTGCCGAACAGGCGGGCCGAGCCGACGCAGGTCTCCACGCAGGCCGGCTTGAGCCCCTTTTCCACCCGATGGTCGCAGAAGGAGCATTTATCCATGCTGGGGCTGGAGCGTCGGTAGTCTGAGCCATAAAACTCCTCGCCTAGGGCCACATCCGCGTAGGTGATGGCGACGCGGGCATGGTAGGGGCAGGCCATGGCGCATGCCCCGCAGCCCATGCATCGATCCTGGTCCACCATGACGATGCCGTTAACCTTCTTGTAGGTGGCCCCGGTGGGGCAGACGCTCATGCAGGGTGGATTGTCGCAGTGGTTACAGAGGCGGGGGAAAAAGCGCCGGTGGACATGGCTTCCTACCCCGATCTCCTTGTCGTGGACGTAGGTGCGCCACTTGTGATCGTCCCAGACAGGGGTCTGGTTCTCCAGGGCGCAGGCGGCCATGCAGGCATTACAGCCCACGCAGGTATTGAGGTCGATGACCATGGCATAGTGAGTCATTGTCTTTCCTCCTTAAACCTTGGCTACCCGGATCGTGAACTCCTGGGAGCGGAAACCCGCCACCACCGGCTCGACCTGGTAGGGGATCAGTTTGTTGGTAGCCGTGCCATCCCCGTAGGTTCGGGAGAGCGCCTTGTTTTCGACCCCGAAGGAGGAGTAAATAAAGAGGGTATCGGGATGCACCAGGCGCGTGACGTGGGCATGTCCGCCGGTTACCTGCCCCGATTTGGCGTTGGTGAGCCGGATGGGATCGCCGTTGCGGATGTCCAGCTTGGCCGCCCGCTCGGGATGTATCCAGACGCCCTTGTAAATATCCTTCTTAAACTGATTGATGCCCGCCAGCACCGGGTTGTTGCTGTTGGTGGAGCCGTGGGAGACGGTGGGGGTCTTGCCGTAGGCGAAGAAAAATTCATCCGCCGCGAGGGCGATCGTCGCGGGCTCGCCATCCCGGTACTCTGGCGCGATCCAGGTCGCCAGGACACTGAAGTTCGGTTCGGTATGGCCACCATCCCGCAGGCTGCGCATCAGCCCGCTGTAGAACTCCACCCGGCCGCTGTCCGTGGGTACCGGCATCCGCCGCGGCATGCTCCAGTGTTCGAGGATTTTTGCCTTCTCCTCCTCCAGATACACCCCCTTGTCACGCAGGACCGCATCGATCGCCTCGGGGGTGGTCCCGAGGCGCGCCGCCGTTTGGGCAAAGGAGACCCGGCGGCAAGCGGCGGCAAAGGCGCCCTTCTTCTGGGTCTTCTGGAGTTCCGCGTAGGCCTCCTTGACCGGCGCGGCCTTGAGCCCGGTCAGTTTCTCCACCCAGTCGAGAAAGCCGTCCCGGTTACCACTGATGACCTCGGTCATTTTCAGGAGGATGTCCGCGGTTTCCTCGGTGTCATAGAGGGGCTCAATGGCGGCATAGCGGGTGGTCAGGGCGAGATCGTGGTTGACCCCGTTGCCGTAGAGGGTGGGTTCATTCCGTTCGAGGTAGGTAGTGTTAGGCAGTATGACGTCCGCGTAAGGGGCCGTATCCGAGGGCAGCACCTCCACCATGACCACCAGGGCCACATTCGGGTGGCTAAGGGTCTCCTTCCAGTAGCTGTCGGGATAGTAATGACGGACCGGATTGGCGGCGTTGATGATGAAGGCGCGGGTCAGGTAGGGCTCGCCCTTGAACTGGAGCTTGCCTTCCACCGATTCGCGAAGTCCTGAATCGGTCATCACCGGCAAGGCCACGTTGAAGCGGCCAGCCGCCTTTTCCTGGTCGTTCCAGGCCCAGGCAAAACCCGGCTTGCCATGGGAAAAATTATCGCCCTGGGATACGGCCCCGATCACCATCTTGGCAAAGGCCATGCCCGCGAGGTTGGCGAGAGGGGCCCCCATCTCATAGCCCTCCTCCATGGCTTCATACATCAGGTGGGCCTTGTGGTGGAGTTCGCCGGAATTCATCCAGCCGCCCACCGAGTCAATGCCGCCGATGAGGGCCTGCACCATGGCCTGCACCCGCCGCAGCATCATGATGTTGCCAAAACGGGCCCCATGCCAGCCTGGATCGACGATGGCGGGGCGGGTGTTGCCAAACTCATGGGCGATACGGCTGATGGTCTCGGCGCTAATTCCCGTGATCTCCGCCGCCCACTCGGCCGTATAGGGGGCGAGTTCCTCGAGTTGGACCTGGAAGACCGTCTTGACCGGCCGACCCTCCAGGCTGAAGCCCGGGGGGACCCGTAGACCGGGGGAGAAGGTGCGCCCTTCGTGGTCCTTGTGGTTCTGGTTGCTGAATTTTTTCAGGGTGCGGGGATTCCCGGTGTCCTCTTCCACCGCCAGGGGGCGGCCCTCCGCGTCCGTAACCAGTTGCCACTCGCCCTTATCGTCCTGGGTCATGAGAAAGGGTAGGTTGGTGTGACGCCGGATAAACTCGGCATCGTAGAGCCGCTCCGCCATCAATATCCGCATCAGCGCCAGCATGAAGGCCAGATCGGTACCGGGGCGGATCTGAATCCATTCGTCCGCCTTAGCCGCAGTCTCCGAGCAGCGCGGGTCCAGGGCCACGATCTTGGCCCCATTCTTCCGCCCCTGGGCGAAGCGCACCATGCGACAGGTGGATACGGCACCGATGGAGGCGTTGTTACCCACCAGCAGGATGTACTTGGCGTGGTCGAAGTCGGGCATGACTTCGTCATGGATGTTGAAGTTGCCCGTGACCAGATCGGTGCCCAGGTGACCCGTGGTAACGCAGTGCTGCATGGGCGAGGCGACGATGTTGGGGACCTGGTTGGCCATGGCGAAGGGCACGGCCCAATTCATGTAGAAGACGCAGGAAGTCCAGCCACCCACCATGGTCCACTCCCAGGGTTGGATCTGGGCGGCAGCCTGCTTTTTGGCGATGTAGTCCCAGGCCTCCTCCCAACTGGCCTGGCGGAATTTGTATTCCCCGCGCTGGCTGCCCTCGACCCGGATGAGCGGGGTCTTGATGCGGTCGGTATCATAGGTCTGGCGTAGTCCCGCCTGGCCCCGGGCGCAGATCTTGCCGCGATTGAGGGTGGAGTTGGGATTGCCGTCCAGCTTGACAATGCGTTTGTCGCCGCCCTTGGTATGGGTCGTGACGCGCAGGTTGCAGAGCGACGAGCAAAAATTACAGATGCTATAGCTTACCTCTTCCCGCACCGCCTCTTCCTGGGCCAGCGCTTGGGTCACTAGATTCGAGAGGGGAGAAAGCAAGCCAAAACCAGCGGTTCCATAACCGCTGGTTTTCAAGAACGCACGACGGGAAAGACGCGGCAGGCTCCAGGCCATGGCGTGAACCTCCTCTGGGATGATGCTGCCCGGGAATACGGCGACCGGGTTCTTTTTTATAGGTCGCCCTGGTACAGCATCGAGCGAGGTGGTGGAGGCAAGCTCCATCCAGGTCCGATTATTACCGATTTGTTACGGAATAACGTTGATAATTGTCAATACACTGAGGTTCCCGGCGGTAAGGCGTTAAAAAACGAACTGTTCGGGCTCGGGGGCCTGGGCCAGGGCCGGGACCAAGGTCTCGAACAGGGCCTTGCGGGTGAAGCCATCGGGGCCGTGGGTGACCAGGGTGGCCTGCATGGCAGGTTCCAGGCCGATGATGGCGAAGATGCGGCCGTGGGGGGAGAGTTGCGCCTCCAGGCCTTCCAGGGCGCTGGGATCGGGTAGGGAGCCGGTGACGGCAATGACGTCGAAGGGACCGCCCTCGATGTGACCGGCGAGGCCGTCGCCTTCCCGAATCTCCAGCCGGCGGGGGTCCACTTCTTCCAGATTCTGGCGTGCCAGTGCAGCGAGGTCCGGGTTAATTTCGAGGCTGATGACGGTGTCGCCCAGGTGGCACAGGCAGGCGGTGAGGAAGCCGCTCCCCGTACCTATCTCCAGGATGCGGTCATCGGCCACGATGGACAGGGCCTGCAGGAGGCGGGCGACGACCTTGGGGGAGAGCATAACCTGGCCATCCCCGAGGGGCACCTCGATGTCGGCGTAGGCCAGGCCGCGATAGGCGGCGGGGACGAAGCGCTCGCGGGGTATGGCGGCCAGGGTGTCCAGGACCCGATTATCGGTGACGCCCCAAGGGCGGATCTGTTGCTGGACCATGTTGAAGCGGGCGGTGTCGAGGCTGGTATCCATCGCGAGTCCTATCTGAATTGCATGGCCGGAATGGCGGGGTCGGGAGGCGGCGCTTCGCCCGGCGGGTGTCCGGGGCAGCCGTCGGCAAGTCTTGCCAAGACTACGGATTTCCGCTCCGCTGGGCAAGCCGGGGCAGCGGCTTTGGTTGAGAAATCAACCTGCCTTCAGACCCCGGCATAGAGTGCCAGCGGAAAGCTCTCGGTGATGAGGATGACCGGTGCCCCGGCGATGATGATGCGGTAAGTGCGAAAGACGTGTTCCTCGCCGGGGTTGGGATGATCGATGCCGATCTCCATGACCTCGCGATAACTCTCCAGACCGCTGTCCCGGATCAGGACGCCGATCCCGATTTCGCGGTCGATGAGGCGCTGGCGAAAGGTCGCTGGGATCAGGTCGGCGCGGATGACCGAAAAGGCCTCTGCATAGGTTCTACCGCTATCAATCCCCTGCAAGGTAGCGAGGCGAATCAGGATGTTATCCCCGGTCTCAACCCTAAGCCAGTCCACGGGGCGTTCGGCCGTCCAGAAATCCTGCTCCAGGGTACGCACCGCCACCGGCTCCCAGAAATAGGCCTCCAGGATTTTGGTGACGGTACCGTCGGTAACCAGCAGAGCACGCAGGAAGGGCGGGAGCTGGGCCATGGGCAAAGGCTGCCCGCCCGCCAGGGTCAGGGCCCCGTCGCGCAAAAACCCCTCGGTGCGGAAGCGGTTGGCCTCCTCCGACAGGCTGGATTTATCGTAATAGCGCTCGACCACGTTGGGTATAGGCCTGGCTGAGTGTCGCAATGGCGAAAGATTATAGCGAGGCCAGTACCGGCCCGCGCGACCATCGCCTGGACCAGGTCGTTATACCCAACAACTCCTGCGTTTTCGATGACCCGGCCCTCCCGAGATAGGCCGGCGCCTGATTATGGATGGGTCAAGGGGCCTACAACAGCAGGCGGCGGATATCACCCAGCAAGTCACCGAGCAGGCGGGTGAAGCGCGCCCCCTCGGCGCCATCGATGACGCGGTGGTCGTAGGAGAGGGATAGGGGCAGCATGAGGCGGGGAACGAATTCGGAGCCTTGCCAGACGGGCTTCAGGGCGGCGCGGGAGACGCCAAGAATGGCCACCTCGGGGGCGTTGACGATGGGGGTGAAGGCGGTGCCGCCGATGCCGCCCAGGCTGGAGATGGAGAAGCAGCCGCCCTGCATGTCGCCGGGAAGAAGTTTGCCGTCGCGGGCCTTACCACTGAGTTCCGACAGCTCCCGGGCCAGATCCTGGAGCCCCTTCTTGTCCACGTCGCGGAGGACCGGGACCACCAGCCCTTTGGGGGTGTCCACGGCAACGCCAATGTGGGTGTAGTGCTTCATCACCAGTCCTTCACCATCGGGCGTCAGGGAGGACTTAAAGCCGGGCATCCGGTTCAGGGCCGTGGCGACGGCCTTGAGCAGGAAGGGTAGCAGGGTGAGCTTGCTGGCTCCGGTCGGGGCTCGCTCCACCTGAGCCTTGCGGAAGGCCTCCAGCTCGGTGATGTCCGCCTCGTCGAATTGGGTAACGTGGGGCACCGAGAGCCAGGCGCGATGCAGGTGCCTCCCGCTCAGCTTCTGGATCCGGGAGAGTTCCCGGATCTCCACCGGGCCGAACTTGGCGAAATCCACCGCGGGGGCCGGCGGCAGGGCAAAGGGCAGGGTGCTGGCGGCAGGCGCCGCCCCCTGCGTTAGGGTCTGCTTGACGTAGCCCTGGACGTCCTCCTTGAGGACCCGGCCCTTGAGCCCCGAGCCCTTGACGAAGGTCAGATCGACGCCCAGTTCCCGGGCAAAGCGACGCACCCCGGGGCTGGCGTGGGTCTTGCGGCCCTTGGCGATGGCCGCCAATTCCTCGGGGCGGGGCAGAACCGGGGCCAGGCGGCGTTCGACCTCGCCGGGCGCCCGGGCCGCCGGCAGCGAACCCGCGGCCTGGTCCAGGTAGTCCAGGGCTTCTTCATCCCTGCCCCCTCCCCCCTGGCGGGGGAGGGCTGGGGAGAGGGGGAGCGCAGCAGCCCCGGCGGTGGCCGTCAGGTCAGGCGCCCCAGGTGGCTCCCCGCCAGCCGCACCGGTTCCCACCTCGGAATTCCCCCTCCCCCCCGGCGGGGGAGGGTTGGGGAGAGGGGGCGCCGCCGAACCATCCGTCTCCTCGCCCACTTCCAGCAGCAGAATCAGATCGCCCGGGTTCAGCTTCTGGCCGAGGGCGACCTTGATCTCCCGCACCTCGCCACCCCGGGGGGCGGGGATGTCCATGGTCGCCTTATCGCTCTCCAGGGTGAGCAGGGATTGCTCCTTCTCCACCCGGTCGCCGGGGGCCACCAGGATCTCGATGATCTCAACATTGGCAAAGTCGCCGATGTCGGGCAGTGTTACTTCTTGAATTGTTGGCACGTCGCATTCTCCCCAGGCCGCACAGTCCCGCCTTATCCACCTTGTCCCGTTCGTCAGACCCGCGCCGGATTGGGCTTTTCCGGATCGATGCGGTACTTGTCGATGGCCTCTCGGACCCGGCTGGCGGGGATCTCGCCCTCGTCCGCCAGGGCCTTGAGGGCGGCGACGGCGATATAGCCGCGGTTCACCTCGAAGAAGCGACGCAGTTGGCTGCGCATGTCGCTACGCCCGAAGCCATCGGTGCCCAGTACCTGATAGGGCTGGGCGAGATAAGGCCGGATCTGCTCGGCATAAGCGCGGACATAGTCGGTAGCGGCGATAACGGGCCCCGGGGCGCCCGCCAGTTGCTCGCTGACGAAGCATTGCCGGGGACTCGAGGTCGGGTGGAGCATATTCCAGCGCTCGACCTCAACCCCGTCGCGCTTGAGTTCGTTGAAGCTGGTCACGCTCCAGACATCCGCCAGAACGCCGAAATCCGCCTCCAGCAGATCCGCCGCCGCCAGCACCTCCCGCAGGATGGCCCCGGAACCCAGCAACTGGACCCGCAGGTCGCCTTCGTCGGCCGCCGTCCGTACCCGGTAGAGGCCGCGCAAAATGCCCTCCTCGGCACCCGCCGGCATGGCCGGCTGGACATAGTTCTCGTTCATGGCGGTCAGGTAATAGAAGCGGTTCTCCTGCTCCTGGAACATACGTCGCAGGCCGTCCTGGATGATGACCGCCAATTCATAGCCGTAGGCGGGGTCATAGGTCACGCAGTTGGGGATGGTCGAGGCCACCAGGGGGCTATGGCCATCCTGATGCTGGAGCCCCTCGCCGGCCAGGGTGGTGCGCCCGGCGGTGGCGCCGATGAGGAAGCCCCGGGCCCGCATATCCCCCGCCGCCCAGGCCAGGTCGCCGATGCGCTGGAAGCCGAACATGGAGTAAAAGATATAGAAGGGGACCATGGCCTCGCCGTGGTTGGCGTAGGCGGTGGCAGCGGCGATCCAGGACGACATGGCCCCGGCCTCGTTGATGCCCTCCTCCAGGATTTGTCCCTGCTTATCCTCCCGGTAGGACATGACCTGGTCGGCGTCCACCGGCTCGTAGAGCTGGCCGACGGAGGAGTAGATGCCGAGTTGGCGGAACATCCCCTCCATGCCGAAGGTGCGGGCCTCGTCCGGGACGATGGGCACCACCCGTTTGCCCAGGGACTTGTCGCGCAGGATGAGGGACAGGATGCGTACCAGCGCCATGGTCGTGGACATTTCCTTGTCCCCGGAGCCCTCCAGCAGGGGCTTGAAGACCTCCAGGGCTGGCGTTTCCAGTCGCGGGGCGCTCTCGATCCGGGCCGGCAGATAGCCACCCAAGGCCTCCCGTCGTTCTTGCAGATATTTGAGTTCGGGGCTATCCATGGCGGGCATGTAGAAGGGCGCCTCGCCAATCCGGTCGTCCGGAATCGGGATGTTGAAGCGGTCGCGAAAGGCCTTGAGGGCCGCCTCGCCCATCTTCTTCTGGGAGTGGGTGATGTTCATGCCCTCCCCGGCCACCCCCATGCCATAACCCTTGACCGTCTTGGCCAGGATCACCGTCGGCTGGCCTTTGTGCTTGACCGCGGCTTGGTAGGCGGCATAGACCTTGATCGGATCGTGGCCACCGCGATTCAGGCGCCAGATGTCCTCGTCGGTCAGGGAGGCGACCATGTCCGCCAGTTCCGGGTATTTGCCGAAGAAGTGCTTGCGGGTGTAGGCACCGCCCTTGGCCTTGTAGGCCTGGTAGTCGCCGTCCAGGCACTCCTCCATGCGTTTGAGCAGCAGCCCCTTTTTATCGCGGGCCAGGAGGGGATCCCAGTAGCTGCCCCAGATCACCTTGATGACGTTCCAGCCCGCGCCGCGGAAGTCCGCCTCCAACTCCTGGATGATCTTGCCATTGCCGCGCACCGGGCCGTCCAGGCGCTGGAGATTGCAGTTGACCACGAAGATCAGGTTATCCAGCCGCTCCCGCGCCGCCAGGGAGATAGCGCCCAGGGATTCGGGCTCGTCCATCTCGCCGTCGCCGAGGAAGGCCCAGACCCGGCGGCCCTCGGTGTTCACCAGGCCCCGGTGATGCAGATAGCGCATGAAGCGCGCCTGGTAAATGGCCATGAGGGGACCCAGCCCCATGGAGACGGTCGGAAACTGCCAGAAGTCCGGCATCAGCCAGGGGTGGGGATAGGAGGAGAGGCCGTTGCCATCCACCTCCTGGCGGAAGTTGTAGAGCTGTTCCTCGCTGATGCGGCCCTCCAGATAGGCGCGGGCATAGATGCCCGGCGCTGCATGGCCCTGAAAGAACACCAGATCACCGCCATGATCCTTGGAGCGGGCCCGGAAGAAGTGGTTGTATCCTATGTCCACCAGGGTCGCCGAGGACGCAAAGGTGGAGATGTGCCCGCCCAACTCGGTGGAAAGCCGGTTGGCCTGCACCACCATGGCCATGGCGTTCCAGCGCACGAAGGAGCGGATGCGCCGCTCCATGGCCCGGTCGCCGGGAAACTTTTCCTGGTGATTGATGGGGATGGTGTTGAGGTAGGCGGTGTTGGCGCTGAAGGGCAAATAGGCCCCCGAGCGCCGGGCCTTGTCGATCAGGCTTTCGAGCAGGAAATGCGCCCGCTCTACGCCCTCGTTCTCCAGCACCGCCTCCAGGGCATCCAACCACTCCTGGGTCTCCTGAGGATCGATGTCGGGTTTGTTGCTCATGGGCCTTCCTGTAACGGGGGCGGACGCCGTCATGCAGCGGCCACCGGGAACAATTTCGACGGATTATAGCGCCAGCAGCCTGATTCAATACTTAAAATTTAAATAAACAATAAACAAGATTGATAGCGCCCATGGGGAATTTTGCCCTATGGCCCATCAGAGGAACAGGGCCAGCCACCGCCAGACACCGGGGGAGTGGGATACGTTGCCCACTTGGATACCGGCCAGTGCTAGCATAGGTCTTCGCGCAAACCCCAGGAACCGTCAAGGTTTCGCCGTGGATGGGCACGGGTCCCTGGCGAGAAAGCCGGTCTCTGAATGTTTGGGAGGGGTTAGGGTGAAGGACGCGTGTTTTTATGCCCACAGCGCCAACACGGCCGGGGAATGGCACCCCCTGAGCGAGCACCTGAAGTCCGTCGGCAGTCAAGCCCGGATCTTCGCCGGCGCCGCCCCGTGGCGCGAGGAGGCCTGGCTTGCCGGATACCAGCACGACCTTGGTAAGTATAGCGACCGCTTCCAAGCCCGCCTCCGGGGCCAGGATTCCGGACTTGACCACTGGTCGATGGGTGCCTGGCTGGCCTTGACGCAAAATCAGGCCGTCGCCGCCGCGCTCGCCATACAAGGACATCACATCGGTCTGCAACGGGGCAACCTGGACGGCCTGAGGAGTTTGGATCCGGCCAAGCTGACCATTCATCACCCCCTTGGCCTGGCCCTCTCCGACCCCGACCTGGTGCGACTCGTGGCCCGCGCCCGCGCCGACGGACTGGACTCCACGCCACCCGCCACCAAGGCGGTCACCTCCTGGGAAAAGGCCGTCGCCGCCATGGTCGACGTGCGGATGCTCTTTTCCTGCCTGGTCGATGCCGACTTTCTCGATACCGAGGCACATTTTGTAGGCGATGCCTCCGGCAAGTGTCCCCGCGCCCCAGGCTTGGTGCTTGATGCCCAAGCCGGCCTGATCGCCCTTGATCGCTACATGAGCGAGGGCATTCGCCTGGGGACTCAGGCCCGACCCGAGGTGCGGGCCGCCCGCGAGGCCCTCTGGCTGGCCTGCGCCCAGTCCGCCCAGACTGCTACTGGCTGCTTCACCCTTACCGCCCCCACCGGCTCTGGCAAGACGCTGGCCATGCTCAAGTTCGCGCTGGAGCAGGCCCGCCGCCACCAACTCAGGCGCATCGTGCTGGCGGTGCCCTATCTCTCCATCATCGAACAGACTGCCCAGGTTTATCGCGCCGTCTTCGCCGGCTTCCCTGCGCATTTCATCCTGGAGCACCACAGCCTGGCTGGGCTGGGCGCCGAGACCGCTCAGGCCGATGCCCAGCCGCCCCAGGAGCGCGAACGTCGCCTGCTGGCCGAGAACTGGGATGCCCCCATCGTCATCACCTCCAACGTCCAGTTGCTGGAATCCCTGTTTTCCAATCGCCCGGCCGCCTGTCGCAAGCTCCATAACCTAATGGATGCCGTGATTCTGTTCGACGAGGCTCAGAGCCTGCCGTCGCAACTCGCCGTACCCACTCTGGCCGCCCTGTCCCACCTGTCCGCGGCCTACCGCGCCAGCGTCGTATTTGCCACCGCCACCCAGCCTGCCTTTGATGCGCTGCACGCGGCCGTTAGCCAGCATGCCGCTCCGGGATGGCAACCGGTTGAAGTTGTCCCCGATCATCCCTCCCTCTTCGCGGCCTTGCAGCGGGTCACCGTCACCTGGCCTGCCCAGGGCGAGCGGCGGACCTGGGAGGATCTGGCCGACGAGTTGCGCGACATTCCCCAGGCCCTAATCGTCGTTAATCTCAAACGCCACGCCCAGGCGCTGCTGGAGGCCTTGGGCGATACCCCGAATTGCGTCCATCTTTCCACCAATCTATGCCCCATTCACCGCCGGGCCGTCCTGCAAGGGGTGCGGACACGCCTGGTCGCGGGGGCACCCTGCCGATTGGTATCCACCCAATGCGTCGAGGCTGGCGTCGATCTCGACTTTCCTAGGGTGTATCGCGCCTTTGCTCCCCTGGAGGCCATCGCCCAGGCGGCGGGGCGATGCAATCGCGAGGGTCGGTTGCGCCAGCCGGGCGAGGTGCTGGTCTTCGACCCCGAGGAACAGGGCGATTGGCGGCGGCGTTATCCAACCCACGCCTATTTTCAGGCGGCCGAGGTGACACGGCGCATGCTTCTGGAGTTTGGGGCCATCGACATCAACGACCCGGCGGCCTTTCGGGACTACTATCGGCAACTCTACGATCTGAGCCAGCCGGCAAACCAGCAGACAGACCTTGACCGGGCCATCAAGGAACGCGACTTCGCCGAGATCGCCCGTTGCTATCGGCTGATTGATCAGGATGCTATCCAGGTCCTGGTCCCCTGGGCCGAACGGCTGGATGACTTTGAGACATTACGCGCGGAGGCGGAAATGGAGGGTATCAGTGGCGCCTGGATGCGCCGTGCCCAGGGACTGGCGGTCAGCATCTTCAGACCCCGGATGGACCACCCCGCCTGGAGTATTCTGATCCCGGCCAAACTGCGCCGGACCGGCAAGGGTGACCGCAAACAGGATGAATGGTTCATCCTCGAAGACCCATGCCAAGAGCATTACCATGAGCAACTGGGGCTCAGCCTGCCCCAAGCGGAACCGGTACTCATTGGCTGAACCCCTTGCCCGGCTCGGCGGGCAATTCCCGGCTAAGCGATCAATCCACAGGAGGCACCATGGCCAACGGCACGCATACCCTGGAGGTCTGGGGCGACCTTGCCTGCTTCACACGCCCGGAAATGAAGGTGGAGCGCTTTTCCTATCCCGTCATCACCCCATCGGCCGCACGCGGGATCTTCGACGCCATCTATTGGGATGCCCGCCGGGAGGGTGACCGGGTGCGGCCCTATTTTCACTGGCAGGTCACCCGCATCGAGGTGCTGACCTTGCCGCGTTATATCGCGTTGCGCCGCAATGAGGTCAAGGACCGGGTCCCAGGAACCGCCGTGCTCAACAAATGGATGAGGGGCACCGCCAACCCCGAGCCACTCTGGGCCGATGGCGGCAAGGACGAACTCGGCACCGATCAGAAGGGACGGACCCAGCGCCAGACCATGGCACTGAAACAGGTCCGCTACCGGCTAAGTGCACGGATCGTTCCCAAGCCCGGATTTAGAGGGGAACAGGGCGCCATGAACAGCCAGTTTCAGCGCCGTGCTCGCGCCGGCAAGTGCTTCCAGCAGCCATATTTCGGTTGTCGCGAATTCCCCGCCTTCTTTGAATACCTCGAAGACCCGGTAGCCAGCACTCAACCACCGGTTCCCCTCGACCAGCATCTGGGGTTGATGCTCTACGACGTTTTCGATCTGTCCCGGGACACCGTCAAGGATGGTGACCCACCCTGCATTAGCCTGTTCGACGCCACCCTGCGCGGCGGGGTCATGGAGGTTCCTACCTTCGATAGCATCGCCGTCAAAAAACCCGGGAGGATGTGACGATGCTCCAGCAACTTGCCGACTATGCCAAGACGCACTTGGCGGAACCCGAACCGGGATTCAAGTCCCGGGAAGTCCGTTGGTCCATCGAACTGGCCGCCGATGGCCGTTTTCTGAATGTCCTGCCCTTGGGCGATGGTAAACGGGGCCAGGAGTTAGGCCGCTGCCCGGATATGCACGGTATGCAAGCTGGCGGCCGCTCCCACTTCCTGGTCGAATCCTGCCAATTCGTGACCCTGTTAAGCAAAGGCGACGCGGCTCCCGAAGATAAAACACTCAAGCGCCACGCCTATTTCATCGATCTAATGCGCCAAGCCGCAGAATCCGTGCGGATGTTGGCTCCCATTGCGGACTTGTTGGCCAACACCGGGCAAGTTGGTGCAATCCGTGAGGCACTGGCCGCGCATAAGGCGAAACCGGCAGACTGGATTTGCTGGCGCATCGCCGGGCAGGACCCGCGTGATGCGCCGGAGGTTCAGGGTTGGTGGCGGAACTGGCGTCGAGTGGATTGCCGCGACAACACATCAGAGCCGGAGTTAGACCTGGGGGGTGAGGTGCCCCTGGCAGGGACCATGCTGTGCCTTCTGACTGGCAAGACCGTCCGCCCGCTGGCCACTCAGCCCAAGATCACCGGTCTGTCGGGGGTCGGTGGGCTGGCGATGGGCGATGTCATGGTGGGGTTCGACAAGGCCTCCTTTGGTTCCTATGGCTTGGAGCAGTCAGCAAATGCCGCCATGGGAGCCGAGGCCGTCCAGTGCTATGTCGATGGACTCAATGACCTGATCCGTAACCACAGCCGCAAGCTTGCCAATGCCTTGGTCGCCCATTGGTATAAGGACAACATCGCTCCGGCCGATGATCTATTTGCCATCCTGATGAGCATGGAGACCGAAGAGCAGACCGAGGCTACGGCGCAAGCCGCGGTCCGCCACTTGCTGGACGCGATCCGCTCCGGTGACCGTGCCGACCTGGGCGACAACCGCTATTACGCCTTAACCCTCTCCGGGGCCGCCGGACGGGTCATGGTGCGTGATTGGATGGAGGGCCGCTTTGAAGACCTGGCTGGACACATCGCCGCCTGGTTTGCCGATCTCTCCATCGTCGCCCGCGATGGGCATGCACTTGCCCACGAACCCAAGTTCATGGCCGTCTGCGGTGCCCTGGTCCGCGAACTCAAGGACCTGCCCGCCCCCAACGCGGCCACCCTGTGGCGGGTTGCCGTCCAGGGCCTGCCGATCCCCCGTTCCTTCCTGGCCCTCGCACTGGCCCGCTTATGTGCAGAGCGGGTGGACAAGCACCAACCCCCGATCAATCACGCCAGGATGGGCCTCATTCGGGCCTACTATGTTCGACTCACTCCAGGAGGTGACGCTACCATGACCGCCTATCTCAATCCGGATCACCCGGCCCCTGCCTATCATTGCGGACGCCTGCTTGCCGTTTTCGCCAACCTACAACGGGCCGCCTTGGGGGATGTCGGCGCCGGTGTCGTCCAACGCTATTACGCCGCGGCGAGTCAGACCCCCGGACTTATCCTTGGCCGCCTCGCTGCCAACTCCCGTAATCATCTGGGCAAGCTCGACGCCAAGCTCGCCTGGTGGTTCGAGAACAAATTAGCCGAGGTCATGGGACGCCTGGGCGACGGTGCCCCACGCATTCTTGACCTCGAAGGCCAGGGACTCTTCGCACTGGGCTATTACCAGCAACTTGCCGCCTTACGCCCGGGCAAGAAGAACGAAACCACCGATGCGGAATCCCTCACGGCCACATCCGCAACACAAGGAGATCAATCATGAGCGCCATCCAGAACCGCTACGAGTTCCTGTATCTCTTCGACTGTGAGAACGGCAATCCCAACGGCGACCCGGACGCCGGAAACAGTCCCCGTCTCGACCCCGAGGACATGCACGGACTGGTGTCCGATGTGGCCATCAAGCGTCGGGTTCGCAACTATATTCAGACGGCATTCTTCAACACGGCACCCAATGCGATATTCGTGGAGCACGCAACAAACCTAAACACGAAAATTGCCCTTGCACATGAGAAGACTGGTGGCATGCCGCCCTTCGATTCACAAGCAAAGAAGTGGAAAGCCACTTAAGGGAAGGTAAACGACGCAAGAGACTGGATGTGCCAGACCTTCTTTGACGTCCGTACATTTGGCGCCGTGATGTCAACCGGACCGAATGCCGGCCAAATCCGTGGCCCCGTCCAAGTGGCATTTTCCAGATCCCTCGATCCGATCCTCCCCATAGACGCTTCAATTACACGGATGGCCGTAGCAGACAATGACATTAAGGGCGCAAATATTGGATCGGCAGAATTTCGCGCTTGGGAAGAACGCCAACCGGAAGACGAACTTCGCACCATGGGCCGCAAGTCCCTCATCCCTTATGGCCTCTATGCGTGCAAGGGGTTTGTCTCCGCCCATTTGGCCCAAGGCACCGGTTTTTCTGACGACGACCTGACGCAGCTCTGGGAGGCCCTACTCTGCATGTGGGACCACGACCGCTCGGCCTCCAAGGGCGTCATGTCCTGTCGCGGACTCTATGTCTTCAAGCACGTCGGCACCGACAGCGATGCAACCCAGCGGGTACGTCAGGCCATGCTCGGCTGCGCTCCGGCTCAGCGGATGCTGGACTTCTCTCAACCTGGACGCGAACAGCCCAATGCTATCATCACAATCACCCATCGCGCCGACTTGCAGGGCTCACCCCGGACCTTCACCGACTATGAAGTTGTGCCACATCCGGAGCGCCTGCCTGCTGGGGTTGAATTGCTCATCAATGGCAAGCACGCCGGGTAACTAGGGCAGCGCAGGCCAGAGACGGACAGCATTCCACCCGGTCAATCAGAAAGATTCAGGTGGCGGATGGGGACTTAGACATGGAATCTACCCTTGCTGCCAGGGCAGCCGAACCTGTTAACCTTTCGGCCCTCAACCAATACGGCTATTGCCCACGGCGGTGCGGACTCATTTACCTGGAAGGTGAGTTCGAGCAGAACATTCATACCGCCCGCGGTACGATTGAGCATGGGCGCGTGGACCGGGTCGACCATGTGGCTGGGCATGAAGGTGCGCGGGTTGAATACGCCCTGCCGGTCTGGAGCGAACGCTGGGGGCTGCTCGGCAAGTGCGATGTGGTGGAGTTCTGGCCGGACGGTACCCTTTATCCCGTCGAGTACAAACATGGGCCCAGGAAAAAATACCTCAACGACGATATGCAACTGGCGGCCCAAGGCATCTGCCTGACAGAGATGTTCGGTCGCGAGGTTCCCAAGGGCGCTATTTACCACGCCAGCAGCCGTCGCCGCCGTGAAGTGCGGATCACGGCGGAATTAAACCAGGCCGTGACCGAGACGGCCGATGCCATCCGCGCCATGCTGGCGTCTGGCCGCCTGCCGCCGCCAGTCAACGATCGCCGCTGTGACGAGTGCTCGTTGAATGGAATCTGTGAGCCGGCGATTGCTGCTGCCGACAGACGTCGTCAAGCCTCCTTAAAATCCCTTTACGATCCAGATACGCTGGGCTGATGACATCTGCTTGCAAAATGGCGGGAGGCGGTCATCACCCAGACAAATTTGCCGATGCGCGATTGATTAGGGCTGACTTCCAAACCGATCCCGTGGAATGGACCAAGAGCACCCATAGAGCATGCATACCGTACTAAACACCCTCTATGTCATGACCCCGCAGGCCTACGCACACCTCGATAACGCCACCATCCGTATTGAGGTGGAGCGTGAGACCCGGCTTCGCGTCCCGCTCCATCACATCGGCGCCCTCGTCTGTTTCGGCAACGTCATGATCTCGCCTGCCCTGATGCATCGCCTGGCCGAAGAGGGCAAATCACTGGTCTTACTGGACAACTCGGGACGCTTCAAGGCCCGGCTGGAAGGCCCAGTCTCCGGCAACATCCTCTTGCGCCAAGCCCAGCACCGCGCAGCTAACGACCCCGCCTTCACCCTCGCCACAGCTCGCGCCATGGTTGCCGGCAAGGTGCGTAACAGCCGCTCCGTCCTGCTGCGTGGCGCTCGCGAGGCCGCCGACCCTGGTGAGGCAGGGACACTGACCCGCGCCGCAGAGGACTTGGCTGCCGCGCTGCGCGCACTCCCGTCCGCGGCGGACCTGGATACCCTCCGTGGCTTCGAAGGCGAAGCCGCCCGCGGCTACTTTGCCGGCTTGAACCTCATCGTCAAACACCAGGCACGCCCGAGCTTTGCGATGAACGGACGTACCAAGCGTCCGCCGCGTGACCGATTCAACGCCCTGATCTCATTTCTTTATTCCATGCTCATGAACGACTGTCGTTCCGCCGCCGAGGCGGTCGGCCTCGACCCTCAACTTGGTTATCTGCATGCTGTTCGTCCCGGCCGTGCCGCTCTGGCCCTCGATTTGCAGGAGGAATTCCGCTCCGTGCTGGTCGATCGCTTCGCCCTCACCCTCATCAATCGCGCGCAACTCAACGCCAAGGATTTCGATGAACGAGAGGGTGGCGCCGTCATGCTCAACGACCAGGGTCGCCGACTCGTGGTTGCCGCCTGGCAGGAACGTAAGCAGGAGGAAGTCATCCATCCTCTGTTAGACAGCAAGGTCCCACTGGCTCTGCTGCCCTTTATCCAAGCCCGTCTGCTTGCCCGTACCTTACGGGGGGACATTGAGGGTTATCTACCTTATATTGCCAAGTGAAGGGGAGCTGAACCATGCTCGTCATCGCCACCTACGACGTTTCTACGGAAACCCGTGAAGGTCGTCGTCGATTGCGGCGTGTCGCCAAGGTATGTCTGCGATTTGGCCAGCGGGTGCAAAAATCGGTCTTCGAGTGCCAGGTAAACCCCATGCAGTACGAAGAACTTGAGCGTAATCTGCTCGCCGAGATCGATCTAGAAGAAGATAACTTGCGTTTCTATCGGCTCACAGAGCCCCACGAAATTCGGGTCAAGCAATATGGGGTCTTTCGCTCTATGGACTTCGAAGGTCCCCTCGTCGTCTGACGCGCGAACCCCAAGTGGCAGCTAAAACCCGGCAGGATCGCGCTAAGACTAACCATCTGATCTTTATACAATTGGAAAAGCTTTTGCTCCCCCGACTCTTACCAACCCTAGCGCTCGCCCTATGGATCGCGCAAACCCCCCTTTTCCCACTTCGAAATCAAGCGATTGCCGCAGTGGGAAATCGCCCGGCCAATTAGCCGGGCGTGGATTGAAACGATAGGGTATTCCCAGTCATGACGGCATGAATGGCCAAATCGCCCGGCCAATTAGCCGGGCGTGGATTGAAACCCCTACGCCGCATCGGATCTGCGCTCTGCTCCGCGTAAATCGCCCGGCCAATTAGCCGGGCGTGGATTGAAACAATTACTACCCTGGTGAAGTCACTTCTGGTTCACAATTGATCCATGACCTGATGAGCAGGTCCCCTTCCTGGAAACCTGAGGATGCGAGCCGCCATGATTAACACCGAGATAACACCGTCGACAACACCCCACCAGACGCCCGCTGGGCTGGCCGACGTTAATGCTGATCTCACCCGGCGCCAGGTGGTCGAGACGGCGGGGATGCCCTGGGAGCCGAGTCCCAGCGGCACCGTCTGGCGCAAGCCGCTGTATCGCAAGGGGGGTGAGTTTGGGCCCGTGACCAGTCTGGTCCGTTATGCCCCGGGCGGTGCCTTCCCCGAGCACGACCATCCCGAGGGTGAGGAGATCCTGGTGCTGGACGGGGTTTTCTCCGACGACCATGGCGACTACCCGGCCGGCACCTTCCTGATGAATCCCCACGGCAGCCGGCATGCCCCGCGCTCCGTACCCGGCTGCACCCTGTTCGTGAGGCTGCGCCAGTATCCGGGCGAGGATCGGCCGCGGTTGATCGAGGACACCCAGGACCCGGCCGGCTGGCGTCCTGGACTGGTGGCGGGGCTAAGCGTCCGCCCCCTCTACGCCCAAGGTGGCTATCCCGAGAGCGTGGCACTGGTGCGCTGGGCCCCGGGTACCTACTTCCAGCGGCATAGCCATTGGGGCGGCGAGGAGATCCTGGTCCTTGAGGGCGAGTTTGCCGACGAGCATGGCCGTTATCCCGAGGGAACCTGGCTCCGCAGCCCGCACCTGAGCCAGCATACCCCCTTTTCCGAGGTCGGTTGCTTGATCTATGTGCGCGTCGGCGGACTGTGAACGAGCGCATTTAGGTGCAGGATCTCATAGTAGCCGTCGTAATGTAGTCAGCAGGCGGGAGCCAAGCGGCTAATACCTAAAAGGTGGGCCTGGCCCTCTCACAGGACCCCTGCCACCTGCCGTTCCCTGACCCTTTTTGCCGAGCAACGTCTCTGCCAGGAGATCAACTGTGACTGATGCCCACCCAGCAGGGTCCCTGGGAGTACCTCGCAAAGCGAAGGAAAAAGAAGGACATCACCAGGCGCCGCCAGGCCGCATTGGCTCTGGAGCAGGAACGCCATAATCTCCGCACCCTGTTCGACGCCATTCCGGACCCCATCTTTCTCAAGGGCGTCGATCAGACCTATCAGTGGGTTAACCCGGCCTTTTGTCAGTGGGTGGGGCGGCGGGAGGAGGAGATCATTGGGCGGAGAGACGCCGATATCGTCCCACCCCTGGTCCTGAACCCATGCCAGGAAAAGGATGCCGATCGAGTCCCGGCTGGCCAGAACCAGCGTTACGAGGCGGCTATCCCTGGCCCGGAGGGAGCCCTGCGCTGGTTTGAAGTCTTCACGACCTCGCTACGGGACGCTACCGGCCGTGATACCGGCGTGTTCTGCATCTTCCACGATATCACCGTCGCCAAGAACCAGGCCCACCAACTTGCCGATGCGGAGTCACGTTGGTCCTACGTCACGTTGGTCCTACGCGTTGCAAGGCTCCGGTTTGGGGGTCTGGGACTGGAATCTTGAGGATAACAAGGTCTTTTGGTCCCCGGAGTGGCTGGGGATACTGGGTTACCAGGAGGGCGAGATCACCCCGCGCTTCGAGGTCTGGAATGCCCTCTTGCACCCCGACGATCGGGATACCGTCCTGGCTTACGGGGCCAATTTCCTGAAGGATCCCTCGGGACGTTACGAACTCGAGTTTCGCCTTCGCCATAAGCAGGGCCATTGGGTTGATATCCTCTCCCGCGCGCAGCTGGCGCGGGATTCCCAAGGGCATTCGGTCGTGCCCCGGCGCCTGGTCGGCACCCACATGGACCAGAGAGAACACAAGGCTATCGAACTGTCGATGCGGGAAAGCAGTCTCCTCTATCAGGCCATGTGTGAGACCACCCGCTCTGGCTTCATGGTGGTTGGCCTGGATGGCCGTATCCTCGCGGTCAACGACGCCTATTGCCGCATGACGGGCTTCAGTCAGGAGGAATTTGCGACCCTCTCGATCCCGGATCTTGAGGTCCAGGAGACGGGTGAAGACACCCTCCGGCATATCCAACGGATATGGGAGCACGGCAACGATCTATTCGAAAGTCGCCAGCGGCGTAAGAATGGGGATACCTATGAGGTGGAGGTCTCCGTTAGCGCCTCTCCGGTGCAGGGTGGGCGCCTGTTTTCCTTCGTGCGTGATATTTCCGACTGTAAGCGTAGCGAGAGCCTGGCCACGCTCCGCCAGCACCTGCTGGAATTGATACCCCTCGGCGATTCGGAGCAGCTCCTGCGGGCCGTCTCGGATGTTGCCGAGGATCTGACCCACAGCCAGACCGGCTTTCTGCATTTTGTCAGGGAGGACCAGGATGAAATCTTTCTACAGGTGTGGTCCACCCGCAAGCTCACCAAGATGTGCCTCGTCCCGGGCTTGGGCCGGCACTATCCGGTGAGTGAGACCGGTGTCTGGGTGGACTGCATCAAGCAACGCCAACCGGTGATCCACAACGACTACGCCAGCCTGCCGCACAAGAAGGGCATGCCCGCGGGCCATGCCGCCCTGGTGCGCGAGGCGACGGTACCCCTGTTGGTGAATGACCGCATCGTCGCTGTCATTGGTGTCGGCAATAAGGCCAGCGCCTACACTCATCAGGACCTGGATATCCTTCACCAGGTCGTCGAAATGGCCATGGATTTCGCGGAGCGTCAGAAGGTCGGCAAGCAGATGGAATACATGGCCTACTATGACGTCCTCACGGGTCTGCCCAATCGGGCCCTGCTTACCGACCGCCTGCGCCAGGCTATCGCCCAGGCCGGACGCGCTCAGCACTACCTCGCGGTCTGCCACCTAAACCTTGACGACTTCAAACCCATCAACGACAACCATGGGCATCTCCTCGGCGATGGCGTGCTGGTAGCCCTGGCGCGCCGGCTCCAGGAGGTCCTGCGGCAAGGCGATTCCGTGGCCCGCGTCGGCGGGGACGAGTTCGGCCTCCTGATAACCGGCCTGGCGTCACCTTTCGACTGTCTGGAGACCGCTCATCGGCTTCTCAACCAGGTCAATATGCCGATCGAGGTCAAGGGCCATCGCCTGCACCTCTCGGGTAGCATGGGCGTCACCCTCTTTCCCACGGATACTGGCGGGCCGGATGCGCTCTTGCATCATGCCCACCAGGCGATGTTTCAGGCCAAGGGTAAGCGCAAGGGCAGCTACCATCTCTTCGATCCGGTCTATGATCAGCAGGAACGCGAGCGTCGGAGCTTGAACGAGGAATTCAGCCTCGCCTTGCGAAGCGATCAACTCCGTCTTGACTTCCAGCCGAAGGTAGCCCTCGCCGACGGTGAGATTTTCGGTATGGAGGCCCTGATCCGCTGGCAGCATCCACGTGAGGGATTGCTGATCCCTGACCAGTTCCTGCCTGTGATTGCGGATACGCCCCTGGAAATCGCTCTGGGCGAATGGGTGATCAGCGCCGCTTTGGCCCAGCAACAGGCCTGGCGGGAGTTAGGGTTGCAACTGGCGGTGAGTGTCAACATCAGCCCCCGCCAGATTCAGATGCAGGGCTTTGCCGACTTTCTCGCCCGGACCCTGGCAGCCTATCCACCGGGTACCGCCGAGCAATTGGAGATCGAGGTCCTGGAGGTCTCCAAGCTCGATAGCCCGGTGGATGCCGCCCGGGTGATGAATGCCTGCAAGGCCTTGGGTATCCGCTTCTCCCTGGATGATTTTGGCACCGGCTACTCCTCCCTGACCTATTTCCACCAGTTGCCCTTTGACATGGTCAAGATCGACAGGAACTTCATCCAGGACATGTTGGAAAAGCCCGAAGACCTGGCCATTGTCGAAGGGGTGCTCCGTATGGCCAGGGCCATACCCAACCCGGTCCTGGCTGAAGGGGTCGAGTCTCTGGAAATTGGTCTCATGCTTTATCAGGTTGGCTGCCAGTATGCGCAAGGCTTCGGTATCGCCCAGCCCATGACGGCGGAGCAAGTCCCCCCTTGGGTCGAGGCCTGGCAAGGTAACCGTCTCTGGCACGACCTGGCCGCTGCCGCCCAGGCCGAGACCCTGAATTACGATCTCAATGTCGCGATCTTCAGTCTGCGGTTATGGCTGCACCAGCTCTTGGCCGCTCTGCGGGGCGGGAAGGGTCTGGCCCTCCCCGTTCTCGACGAGTATCAGTGTCAGTTTTGCCACTGGTATCGCGGCATTGGCAGGGCGCGCTATGGGAACAAGGCCAAGTACGGCTTCATTCAGGCCCGGCATCACCAACTCCATGCCCTGGCGGTTGAGTTGGTCGATCAGGCCAGCGCTGGTAAGGATCAGGAGGTCCGGGCCCGGAGTGCCGATCTCAAGGCCGTGGTTGAGGAATTGATCGGCATGGTGCGGGCGCTGGCAGCCTAACGGGCCTCGGTTCGAGATCGTCGAGGGTCCGAGGATTTAGCGAATCCCTACTCGGTTCACGGGGCCCCCGCGGTTCATGGGTTGCACCCCCACCCCGGGGGCGCCGACCCCGACCCCGGGCGCGACGCCGACGCCTGGGGCGCCAACCCCAACCCCGGGTCTGACGCCCACTCCGGGCGCCCCGACTCCGACGGTGGAGCGCCGGGCGACCCCGGCATAGCTGACGGGTGTAGCGGGACGGCCGACTACCGCCTCGGCGGTGGCGACCAGGAAGCCGGGCCTGTACGGCCCGAAGTCGCCATTGGCCAGCCAACCGGCGGCCGCCAGGCCCAGCATGAGTCCAACCTTAGGTGTGATGGGTGTCATGAGCTTGCTCCTTGGGAAATTTACTTGGGCAATTCGTCCAGATCGGACAGGGCATTGGGGTCCAGTGGGGTGGCGTCGGCCGGCGGTATGAAGGTGAAGGCGTTGGCTGCCGGTACCACGTCGGTTTTCCAGTTTTTGACGCGCAGGGTGTATTGCGGGGCGTTATTCACTGTTTTGCTGGTGATCACCATTTTACGCGGCATCGGCCGGTCACCGACCTCGACCCAGATCTGCCAGTCGGTATCAAAGTTGCGGAAGGCCAGATGCTCGCATTCCACGCCGTCGATAACCCCGCGGCCAATATGTTTAGCCTCCAGAACCCCGGCTACCAGGGTGTCATAGGACTTTGACTGGAGCAGGTCCGCGCCCGGCAGGGCGATACCATGACCTGCCCGCAGGGCCTCCAACAGCTGATCCACGCTGCCTGGCGCCTCCAATTGGGCATAGCCGTTGAGGTTGTTGCCCAGGATGCTGACGGTCTTGCCATCGAAGACCATGGTCACGTCGGCATAGCCCCCTTTCCGGTGGGCGCGCAGTTTGTCCGGGCGGCTCAAGAGCACCTCGCCGGAATTGGTGAACTGAAGTTTCTCCAACTCCGGGGTGATGACCTCGATATCGCTGTCAAATGTCAGCTCGATGGTGTGCTGACTACCCAGAAAATCCGACATGGATTTAAGAATGGCCTTGGCATCGTCGCCCCCTTCGGCTTGGGCGCCGAAAGAGGCCGTGACCAGGGCACCTGCCAGTGTCAGGCAACGGGTGGCCATACGGACATGGGTAGGGTTGATGTGAATGGCTTTCATAAGAGGTTCGACTCCTGGGGTTGGTTGTTGATGGTTCGGGGCTGGCGAAGGTTGCCGGGGATAGATGGGAAACCGATGCTATTCCACCCTCACCACCACATAGCGGCTACCGCTGGTTTGGTAGTAGGTCCCCCCGCATTGATATATGGAGGTCCCTTCGATGATGACCGTCTGGCAGCCCGCGGGCAGGGTGGCGGCATAGACGGAAGTCGCGTAAATCATGCGACGGGTGGTGCGGCGAGCCACGCCGGCGTAGCTCATTGGGGTCAGGGGCCTGCCAATGATGGCGTGCGCCTTGGGAACGACCAGCCCGGCATCGAGGGCAAGGTCCACGGCCAGGACCGAGATCATGGCTAGGGTGGTGAGGAGGATGGATTTGGACATTTTGTTGAACATCTGACTACCTCGTTTGGTCTCGAAGGGTGGGACTATCCAGGTTTCTGCGGGATTAGGATCGTGGAGTCCCTTAAGCATTGACGATCAGTGGCCGTCGGCCCCTTGTCCGGGCCCAGGCTGTCGGGCGATGGTTACCAATGGAAGGTGACACCCAGGGCGGGGCCGTGCATCTCCATATCTTCGAGGGCCTCATCGCCGGTTGTGGCATAGTTGATGGTGCGGAAGGCCAGTACGAGATCGCCCCAGCTATAGCGATAGCCAAGTCCGATAAGGCCCTGCCAGGTCCAATTAGAGTAATTGCCCAATCCGACATCGACATAGTAGGGTAGAAACCACCTGTTCGCATCGCCAAGGAAAAACTCCCCGCGCACACCCAGGATGCCATCCCAGACGTCCAGCCGCTCATAACTGCTGATGGAGTAGGCCAGGCTGCCGTTGGGACCGGAGAAACTCAGGCTAGTATTGGTTGCAACCCCCAGGTAGCGGAAACCGCCCAATAGGTCCAGAGTCCCCGCGGTACCCCTGGCGATGGTATAGCTCACGGCGCCTTGCCAGATCAAGGATTCAATCCTGATATCGATATCCCGGTTGGTGGCCAGGGGTTCGGCGCCCAAGGGCCCTTGCACCTGCTTGACGCGCCCTTGCTGGTGGCCAAAATCGGCGTAGACAAGATCCGCGACTAGGGACCAGTTCCCCTTGCGGGCATCCAGGGTGCCCATCAGACCAAACTTCAGGTTGTCGAGGTAGCTGTCTGGCTTGACGCCGACCTCGAGGCTACCGCCTCCCCCCAAGGGGTTCTTATGCTGGAGGGTCTGTTCGATATTCGGGAACCACGCATAGGGGGTGAAATTGTAATGCCATTGCCCGTCGTAACTATCAACCGTGGCGGCCAAGGCGGTGCCAGTTGTCGCCAGGATACTGGAGCCAGTAATCGCTAACCAGACTCCCGCTTGCCATAAAGGCTTCTTCATCTTGGTTTGCCATCCTAAGGGTTGTTCAAGGTGGAGGACCAAGATCCTATCCGAGTGCTTGGCCTGCTGCGCCTGGGACTAAAGGTGACCTGACCTCTTCCCCTGGAGGGGACCGCCGGCGAGGCCGGCGATCCGTCCAGGGGCTATCGGTAGAAAGATCGGCGCCACATACGCCGTCTTGCGCCAGCAAAGGAGACTGGGGTGAGCGGCATGCCGATGATGTCGATGAACAGGGAGGCTGCCCCCCCGCTGGTGGGCGGCGTGCCTTCCAGCACCTTGACCTCGTAGCTCAGATCCCGTCCGGCGAGCCTGGGGTCGCGCAGGGTCATGACCACGTTGTCCATGGCGGCATCCTCCACCACGGAGAGGGTCCCATTGGGAGGATCGGACTTGAAGCTATCCGCGCCCTCGCCCCAGAACGGGATGAAGTCTGCGGTGGCCATATGACCGGCTAGCCGGTCGGGGCGATCCGAAAACAGGATGGTCACGGGGCTGATGCCCTTGAGGGTGAGGCGTCCGTCGGCGTAGGTCACGCCTTCGGCACTTTGCACGAAGAGAAACTGGGGCTTCGCGTGGGCCTCGTCCTCCTTGTCTTTAGGCTCGGTGGCCTGGGCCGTCTTCAGGGCGAGCGCCAGCGGCGCGAGCAGTGCAGCGCCAGCAATCAGGTTGCGTCGAGTGGTCATGGGGTTCTCCGATGTTGCCTTGAGTTAGGGCCGGACCGGGAGGAGTTCCCGGTTGGCCCGTGCGTCTCTTTCAGGGCATGGCAGAGGCCATGCGCTGTTCCGCCTTAGGGCCTTTCCACCGCAATGGCCAGTTCGTCGGCGACCTGCACCGTCACGGCACTACCCGGCGTCACCTGCGTCAGGTCGATGCTGGGGTTCACGCTCACCGTGCGCTTGCGCCCATCGGGGAGCTTGAGGGTCACGTGACGGCTGGGAGCGTCCACGGCAACCACCCGGGCCGTCACCTCTGTCGTTGTGGCTACCATGCCGCCCGGCATCGCCCCCTTCGGCGCCAGGGCGACCATGGCCCCTTCGCCAACGCTGGGTGGGGTACCCTGAGGCCGCAAGAACACGGCCAACGCCTCGGTCACCGTGACGATCACGCGGTCGCCAACCTGGATCTGGTCGAAGTTGACCGCCTCTTTGCCCACCTTATAGGTCACCGGCTTGCCCTTCTGACCGGCGAGGGTAACCGTGCGATTGCGCCGATCCACGGCTTTGATGGTCGCGGTCATCTTGACGGTCTCGACCGCAATAGCCCCGGGCTCAGTACGGTCGCCCGTCTCCAGGGTGCTACAGGCTGTGAACAGGGGCAGGGCCGCCGCCAGGACGGTTATACGGGTCATTCTCAACAATTTATTGTTCATAGGTCTTAGGGCAAACCTCATTGCAGGGTCAAAAATCCGGATCGGGAAAGTTGCCGATCCGGTGTTAGAGGGTCGGGCTTCGCTGTGTTCACCCGACTGATGGACCCGGGGATCCACTCGATCAGGGCTGGAGTTGGATCTCGCCAGGCTGCCAGGTCTTGTCGAACCAGGACTCCAGAGGGCCGTAGAGGCGCAGGATCATGAACCAGCCCTTGCCGGGGATGGTCTGCACCCAGTTGCTCTCCTTGCCTTGCGGGGCTTTGGGACCGAACCAGACGTCCACCGAGCCGTCCGCGTTGACCTGGAGGTCCTTGTTCTGGCTGCTGACGCTCGGGGCCTTCTGGTCGGTCTGGAGCATGGAGCGCGTCTGGTTGTCGTAGACGATGACCGACCAAAAGTCCTTCACCGGGACGTTCGGCGGCAGGTGCAGCTTGTAGGTCTTGGCGCCGTCAAAGGGGTCGCCGTTGGCGTCCAGGGCGGTCCAGGGATACTGCGACCCCTTGCCGACCATCTCCTCGGCCATCGCTGGTGTCACGCCGGTGGCGATGTAGTAGAAGAACGCGGCCCCATCGAGGTTGCTCACACCGGGTGAGACCTCGAACTGGTAGCCACCGAAGAAGGGCTTGCGCCAGTTGCTGTTCGGGTAGATGAAGCCCGCCTGGTCGCGCATCCGATAGGCGATGGCGCGAGCGGTCACGGCACCGATGTTGGCGGCGTCGGTCAGGATCTTCTTCATGCGCTCGTCGGGCGCAAAGGGCTTGCCCTTCTCGATGCCGATTGCGGCGAAGAGCCCCAGGGTGGTCGGGTCCGAGCCCTCGCTCGGCTCTTCCTGGATGACCCGGTTTAGCAACTCCCAGAACCCGTAGTCGCCGGGAAAGACGAAATTCGAGGGGATGCCCGAGGCATCGGCGAACTGCATCGTGGGGGGATTGGCCGCATCGGCGAGCCGATAGATCTTCAGGGTCTTCTTGACCAGGTCGACGCCGGGCTTCGGCGAGCCATCGACCAGGAAGGATCGGAACGGCATCCAGGTGCCGTAGGTGCTGGGGCGCACCACATGGTAGCCCTGCGGTATCTCGCCCGCGTAGCCCGGGGGCAGGATCAGGTACTTGCCGCCCTCGCCCTTGTCCGCGCCGGTGATGCCGACGTCGGCGACCCAGTGGTACCAAAAGTCATCGATGAGGCCCAAGACCTTGGGCGGGATCTCGACGACCAGCGGTCCCTCGTGGGTGTCGAGCCAGATAAAGCTGTAGACGGTGTTGTCGTTCGCCGTCAGCTCGACGGTCTTCGAATCGACCAAGGTCTCCCAAATGACGTCGGTCTGGTTGTCCGGCCCGAATTGGCGCAACGAGTCCCGCATCCCGGCCTGGTTGACGATGGGGATGGCCAGCAGGTAGGCCTGTAAGGCCCGCGATCGATCCAGATTGTCGTAGATCTTCTCGACGGTGTCGGGCTTGGGAAAGCCATCAACCAGATGCAGCGTACCAAGGGAGGTTTCCAGCGTGTCCGGCGTGGCGACACCGGGCGCGATGGGGGTGGTCATCTTGTAGGTCTCCGCACCGGCGCTGGTGGCCAGGGCGAGGGCAAACAGGGTACTCAGGTGGATACGATTCATGGCGAGTGGATTCCTCGGGTCGGTGGTCGTCGGGTCCGCTGTGCGGACCCTACAAATCATGGCGCGTCCCTGCGCCGGTTGCGGTGCGCCCCTACTGGGGCCCGCTCTGCATGTGGTGGATCGGACTGCCGTCCACCGCTGTCGCTTGCGAAGCCTCGAGATTCTTGATGTCCTCCTCCGTGAGTTGCGGCTGGTCCACCTTGATGGTCAGCTTGTCGAGCTTGGCGGTCAGCGGGAAGGGCGGCTGATAGTCCGCGTCGTTCACGCCGGTAAGGGTGTCGGAACCGATGTCGAAGGACTCGTCCCACTGCAGGATCATGGGCAGGGTGTGCGGCAGGGTGATGGTTTGCACCACCTTGCCGTCCACCTTCAGGGTACCGGTGCCGGGGCGACCGAGACCGCTCATGTTATTGAAGGCAAGGGTGCCAACACCGAGGCCGTCATACTTGAAGTCGAATTCCAGGGTGTGTTGGCCTGGTGTGAGCGCGTCCGGACCTTCCCACTTGATCCGCTTCAGGTCGATTAAGTTCCAGAGGAACACCGGCTTGCCCTTGAGCAGGTAGAAGCCGTAGCCGGCAAAGCGTCCGCCGGAGGTGAGTATCATGCCCTCGGCGCCACCCTCGGGGACTGTGATGTCCGCGGTGATGCTGTAGGAGGTATCCAACAGCATGGGCGAATCGCCCTGGGGCAGGCCGACCATGGGGTGTGTATAGACGAACTCGGTGCGCCCGGCGGTGATGTTCGGCCGGGGGGCCACGATTCGTGCCGCAACCGAGGCGTCCAGCGGGAAGACCTGATATTTCCTTGCCTCCTCGATGAACAGCGTCTTCAATTCCTTCACCTTGTCAGGATGTTGTGCGACGACGTTTTGGGACTGGCTGAAGTCCTTGTTGAGGTTGTAGAGTTCGAGCACCTGGTTGTTGAGCGGGTCAGGATTGGCGGCGCCGAAGGCCTCCCACGGCGCGCGGTTCACCTTGGTACTGAGCAGCCAGCCCGCGTGATAAAGCGCCCACTGGCCCATCATCTCGAAATATTGGGTCTTGTGGTGGGATGGTTCTTTGGCGCTTTTCGCGTCAAAGGTGTAGGCGAAGCTTGTACCTTCGATCGGGGCCTGCTTGATGCCGTCCACGGTTTCCGGGGCGGGGATCCCGGTGACTTCGAGAATGGTTGGCACCACGTCGATGACGTGCATGAACTGGTCGCGCAGGCCGCCCTTGTCCTTGATGCGGGCTGGCCAGGAGACGGTCATGGACTGACGGATGCCCCCAAGCTTGGAGGCATTCTGCTTGAACCAGGTGAAGGGGGTGTCGAAGGCCCAGGACCAGCCGGCGGACATGTGGTTGTATGTCTCCTCGGTGCCCCAGACGTCGTACCATTTCATCTGGACGTCCGCCGGCATCTCATTGACGCCGTTGAAGAAGGCGACCTCATTGGGAGTGCCCAGAGGGCCGCCCTCGGCGCTGGTACCGTTGTCGCCGTTGATGTAAATGATCAGGGTGTCGTCAAGCTTGCCCATGTCGGCGACCGTCTGGATGACGCGCCCGATCTCGTGATCGTTGTAGGCGGCATAGGCGGCAAAGACCTCGACCTGGCGAATAAAGAGCTTCTTCTCCACATCTGTCAGCTCTGCCCAGGGCTTCAGGACCTTGGCGGGCCAGGGCTCGAGCTGAGTGTCGGCGGGGATCACGCCCAGGCGCTTTTGGTTCTCGAAGATGCGCTCGCGCAGCTTCTCGTAGCCATCGTCGAACAGGTGCATGGCGTGGATCTTGTCCACCCACTCCTGGGTGGGGTGGTGGGGGGCGTGGGTGGCGCCGGGTACGTAGTACAGAAAAAAGGGTTTGCTGGGGTCGATCTGGTTGATGCGATTCAGGTAGTCGATGGCGTCGTCGGCCATGCCGGTGATCAGGTTCCAGCCCGGCTTGCCCTCAAAGGGGTAGATCTGGGTGGTGTTGCGGAACAGGTTGGGCTGCCACTGGTTGGCGTCGCCACCGACGAAGCCGTAGAAATAGTCGAAGCCCTGGCCGGTGGGCCAGTGGTCGAAGGGGCCTACCTGGCTGGCGGCGAAGGCCGGCACGTTGTGGTCCTTGCCGAACCAGGAGGTGGCGTAGCCGTTGTCCTTGAGGATGGTGCCGATGGTCGCCTTGTCCTTGGCGATGATGCTGTTGTAGCCGGGGAAGCCGGTGGACTGTTCAGAAATGACCCCGAAGCCCGCCGAGTGATGGTTGCGCCCGGTGATGAGCGCGGCCCGGGTGGGGGAGCAGAGTGCCGTGGAGTGGATGTTGTTGTAGCGCAGACCGCTCTGCGCGAGGCTATCCATCGTGGGCGTAGGGATGACGCCCCCGAAGGTGCTGGGCACGCCGAATCCCGCATCGTCCGTCATGATGAGCAGGACGTTGGGGGCCTGCTTGGGCGGCACGATGCGTGGGGCCCACCAGGGTTTCGATTGCAAGGCATCATGCTTGATCACGCCGCCGAAGGCGGGGTCGGGCGCGGGCAGTTGCTTGCCGCTGATCGTCGTCGTCGCGCTGGGGGAGCCAGAAGGGACGTGGCCCGGCCCCGGGTCGGCCGCCTGGCTCATGCCAGCGACCAGACCCAGGGCGACCAGCAGGGTCATCGAAAATATCTTCATGCGAATCTTCTCCACAAGGGTGACTGGATGGCGGTAATGGGGATTCTTGATAATTTCCAAGCCCCTGGAGAGGGCTGGCTTGGGAGGGGTGCAGGCTTTTCTCTTATTCCACCGCTTGATGTGCGTAAGATGAATACGCTGGGTTTGCTCCCTATCAAGCGCCTGACCCTTAGCGTGGCTTGGTCAAATCGCACCTTGGCGAGATTATTACCGGAAGTGCTGGAGTCTGCTTGACATGTTGCGACAAATTGCCGAGGGTTTGTATCTATGAGTGATAGCCCGTCCCAGGGTATGGCGTTACCGAAAGCAGCCCTTCGGGAGCTACCCGTCCTTGAAGGTAGCCTCAGGGTTGGTCCCTTGGTCGGGGTGCCCGCGCTGCTGGAGGAGTTGGGCGTGGATTTGGCGGAGGTGATCGGTCCCCTGGGCTTGGTGGAGACGCTTTTCAGCGATGCCGAGGATATGATCGCCTTCCCGATCCTGGGCCGGTTGCTGCAGGCCTGCGTGGCACGGACCGGCTGTCATCATTTCGGCCTGCTGCTCGGCCAGCGCATGGGGCCTGAGTGCTTGGGTCTGATCGGCCAACTGCTCCCCCATGCGCCGGATGTTGGCACGGCCCTGCGTAGTCTGGTGCTCAATCTGCACCTGCACGACCGAGGCGCGGCGCCCCTCTTGTCCCTGGAGGGCGAGTGGGCGGTGCTGAGTTACCTGATTTACCGCCAAGGGGAGGGAATCGACCAGATCAATGACGCTAGCATGGCAATCTGCTTGAATATCATGCGTTCGCTGTGCGGTCCCGCCTGGCTCCCCAGCGAGGTCTTGTTTGCTCACCGCCAACCCGAGGATATCGCCCCCTTCCGCCGCTGCTTTCAGGCCCCCTTGCGCTTCAATCGCGCACAGACGGCCCTGGTCTTTCCCGTGAAGTGGCTGAACCAGGCCCTTCCGGGGGCCGATCCCGCTCAGCGCCAGGAAATTGAGCAGCGGATTGTCGCCTTGGCTAATCTAAGCCAGACTGATCTGGTCGGCCGTTTACGTTCCACGCTGCGCACCCTGCTCACCACCACCCGGGGTTCCCAGGAGGAGGTCGCGGAACTCTTCTCACTGCATCCCCGGACTCTCAACCGCCGCCTTGCGGAGCAAGGCACCAGCTTCAAGGCCTTGGTGGCGGAGGTCCGGTATGAGATCGCTTGCCAGTTGCTGGCAAACACGGCCCTGTCCGTTAGCCAGATTGCGGCTATCCTAGGCTATGCTGAGAACAGCGCCTTCACTCGGGCCTTTCGACGCTGGTCGGGTCTGTCGCCCATGGCCTGGCAATCGCAACTCAGAAACAAATAGCCCCTTTTCTCTCATATTCATTGCCTTGGCCATGAGTCAGCGGGCTTGGGTTCGGCAATTGATGAAGCTGACGCCGACAAAACGCCGCCCAACCAAGGGTTGGGGGGGGAGACGAGATGAGTAAGGCACAAGCTGCGGGGGCAACCCCTCCGGTCGATGGTTCTATCCGCTTCGACCTGATAGCCGGCCTCACGGCGGCGGCCGTCGTCCTGCCTAAGGCCATGGCCTATGCCACGGTGGCCGGGCTGCCCGTGGCCGTGGGCCTCTATACCGCCTTCGTGCCGATGGTCATTTATGCCCTGCTCGGTTCCTCGCGGGTGCTCAGCGTCAGTTCGACGACCACCCTCGCTATCCTGGCTGGAACCGAGCTCGGGCTGGCGGTGCCAGATGGCGACCCGGCTCAGCTCGTGACCGCCGCTGCGACCCTCACCGGCCTGGTGGGGGTCATGCTGCTGCTGGCCAGCCTGCTGCGTCTGGGCGTCGTCGCTAACTTCATTTCGACACCCGTGTTGACTGGCTTCAAGGCCGGTATCGGCCTGGTCATCGTGCTCGACCAGGTGCCCAAGCTGCTCGGGGTCCATATCGAGAAGGCGGGCTTTTTCCGTGATGTCCTGAGTCTCGCGTACCATCTACCGGAGACCTCAGTGACCACACTGGCCATGGCGGCGGCCACCCTGCTGGTGTTGATTGCTATGGAACGGCGATGGCCCCATGCGCCGGCCCCGCTGGTCGCCGTGGGCGGAGCCATCGCCGCCACCTGGTTGCTGGGGTTGCCGGAACGGGGCGTCTCGATCGTCGGCCTCATTCCCCAGGGGTTACCCGCCCTGACCCTGCCCGATCCGGCCCTGGTCGAAATGCTCTTGCCGGGCGCCCTGGGTATCGCTCTGATGAGCTTTACCGAGTCGATTGCCGCCGGGCGGGCCTTCGCCAAGGAGACAGACCCGTCCATCAATGCCAATCGCGAACTTCTGGCCACAGGGGCGGCCAATCTCGGCGGCGCCCTGTTCGGCGCCATGCCCGCCGGGGGTGGCACCTCCCAGACGGCGGTAGTGCGCGCCGCCGGTGGGCGTTCACGGATGGCCGCGCTGGTGACAGCGGGGGTGTCAGCGGCCACCATGCTGTTGTTGGCCCCGGTCCTTGGCCTGCTGCCTTATGCGACCCTGGCGGCGGTCGTGATTGTCTATTCGGCGGGGCTCATCCAGCCGGCCGAGTTCCTCGCCATCCGCAAGGTGCGGCGGATGGAGTTCCGCTGGGCGCTCGTGGCATGCCTGGGGGTCCTGGTCTTCGGCACCCTCGAGGGCATCGTGGTCGCCATCATCCTGTCCCTGCTGGGCCTGGCCAGCCAGGAGGCCCGAGCGAATCTGTACGTCGTAGGACGCAAACGGGGTGCGGATGTGTTGCGGCCCCTCTCCCCCGAGCACCCGGACGACGAGACTTTTCCGGGTTTGCTGATCCTGCGTCCCGAGGGACGTATCTTCTTCTTCAACGCGCAGGAACTCGGCGAGCGGATGTTGGCGTTGGCGGAGGAGCACCAACCGCGCGTCGTCTTGCTTGACCTGAGCCGAGTGCCGGATATCGAATATTCGGCACTGCAGGCGCTGATGGAGGGGGAGCGGCGGGCGACCGAGCGAGGCCTTGCCCTGTGGATAGCTGGGCTCAACCCCGGTGTTCTGGAGGTGGTGCGCAACGCGGGTTTTGCCGACCGTTTGGGCCGGGACCGGTTGCTGTTCAATGTGCGGCTGGCGATCCAGCGCTATCAGGCCCTGCCGCCGGTGGCAGGGCCTGTGGCGGGTAGTTAGATCAGGCCTTCGGGTCCGTGCACTTCATGAAATTGGCGCGGCGCTCCTCGCTGGCCTTGATGGCCTCGGCGTGACGGGTAGCGGCGGCCTTGCGCATTTCGTTGAAGCGGGCCTCCATCTGCTGGCGACGCTCGTTATGCCTGGCCATCATGGGATGGGCCGGGGTGATCGGAGCCTGGCCAACACAGTCAGCATCCGCGAACTCGGGCATGGGGGGCATTTCCGGTATTTTGCCAAACTCGGGCATGGGGGGCATTTCCGGCATTTGACCAAACTCGGGCATGGGCGGGAATTCAGGCTGCTGGGCGAATTCCGGCATGGCGGGGAACTCGGGCATGGCCGGGAATTCAGGCATCTTCGCCATCTCGCAGGCGGGGTCCATGGCGGGTGGCTGGCTGGCCTCCCGTATGGCTTTTTGCCATTCGGCGTACATCTTGGCCTGGTCCCCGATTTGACGCGCGGCCTGTTGGCGCATCTCCTCTTGCATTGCCGGATCTCCGTAGGGGGCACCGGTCCACCAGGCGCTGGCGGAAGTAGAAAGGGCCGCAAGGGCGGCAACCGAGACAGCAAGGGCGATCTTGTTCATTGTGTTACACACCTCGAAATATCAAACCAATATAAGGTACTGCGAAGCTTGTTGTTGTCCTGGGCCGGATGGCTTATCCGAACCCATGGGTGATTAGTATATTAGAAAATTCTAAATTAGCAAAGGGTCTATTACGGTCGGAATCACCAGGCGGTTTCATCCCCCCGCTCGCCCTCCCTTGCCCTGTGGGGCCACTCGTCAGGGCGGATCATGATTAGGACGGCAAGTTTTCGGCCTGACTGCTAGACTCCGACCCTATGATCCACGACCTTCGCGGGGTTCCCCATGTCACGGCGCCTGCCTTTCGCGATTCTTTTCCTGACTCTGCTGGCCCCGGTCTGGGCCCTGGTCCAACCCCTGAACGCTCAGGCTGGCGACCCTGCCGGACGCCAGTTGGTGGTGGTGGAAGGGGTGGACTACTTTGGCCGCGACCTGGAGACTCGCCAGGACATCGACCTGGAGGTCTGCCAGGCGGCCTGTCTTGCCGATGCGCGCTGCAAGGCCTACACCTATAACCGCAAGGCGCGCTGGTGCTTCCTCAAGAGTGATTACGAGGACGCCCGCCCCTTCCCGAACGCCATCTCGGGACATATCACCGCCGGGGTGCGGGATGACCAGGAACCCCGGACGCGCCGCCTGGCGGAACTTGGCTTCCTCCCCAGGGGTTACGCCGAGGAGGCCCGGCGGCAGGCTGCGGAGATCGCCGCCCGGCCCCGGCCAGTCTCCGCCCGATTCGATCGTCTGCTGGCCGAGGCCGAGGAGGCAATGCGCGCGCAAAACGGGCCCGTCGCTCTGGCCCGCTATGCCGAGGCCTTGCGCCTGACTCCGGAGGCACCCGCGGCCTGGCTGGGCCTGTCGCGGGCCAGTGTGGGCTATGATCCCAACGACTGGCAGGCCCGCCAACGCCTGTTGGGGGCCGCGTCTGCGGCCGCTATCAATGCCTATCTCACCTCTGGGACCGACACCGAGCGCCTGCGCGCCCTGGCGGCCCTGGGCCAGAGTCTGGCGGCCCGCGATCAGTGGCGGCCGGCCATTCGCGCCCTCAGGTTTGCCTTGACGGTGAAGGAGGACGAGGCGGTTCGTGACCTCTACGACCAATGGCTGGCGGAGCACGGCTTTCGCATCATCGGCCATCGCGTCGATTCCGACGCCGCCAATCCCCGCATCTGTATCGAGTTGTCCGACCCCTTGCCCCGTGATCGCGCGACCTTGACTGACTTCCTCCAGGTCGAGACCGGACGCGGCCTGACGGTGGAGGTGGACCCCCAGGCCCTGTGCGTCGATGGAGTGGTCCACGGCGAGCGCTACCGCCTGCGGGTGCGCGCCGGCCTGCCCGCTGCCGATGGCGAGACCCTGACCAATTCGGCGGACCTGGATATCTATGTCCGCGACCGCTCACCCTCGGTGCGCTTCCAGGGTCGCGCCTATGTGCTGCCCAAGGGCGGCGAGGCGGCCATCCCCCTGGTGTCGATCAACACCCGTCTGGTCAAGGCCGAGGTTTTGCGGCTCGGTGAACGTTCCCTGGCCACGGCGGCCTGGGAGGGCGGTGCCCTGCTCAAGTCGCTGACCTCCTACTCGACCGAGAACCTCCGCGACCGGGAGGGTGAGGCCGTCTGGTCTGGCGAGGTTGAGGTGGGCATGGAACTCAACCGCGAGATGACTACGGCTGTTCCAGTGGGCGCCCTGATCCAGGAGCTTAAGCCCGGCGCCTATGTCATGACCGCCCGTCCCGCCGAGGCCCCCGACCAGGGCGATGAGCTGGCGACCCAGTGGTTCGTCGTCTCCGACCTGGGGCTCTCGGCTATCTCCGGCAATGACGGCCTCCATGCCTTCGTCCGCTCCCTGTCGAGCGCCCGGGCCCTGAAGGAGGTCAGCCTGCGCCTGGTGGCCCGCAATGACGAAATCCTGGGCCGGGCTAACACGGACGCCTCGGGCCATGCCCGGTTCGAGCCGGGCCTGCTGCGTGGGGAAGGGGGCAACAAGCCGGCCCTGCTGGTGGCCGAGGGGCCGGACGGCGATTTTGCCTTCCTTGACCTTGCCCAGTCGGCCTTCGATCTCGCGGATCGGGGCGTGGATGGGCGCCCGGCACCGGGTCCCGTGGATGTCTTCCTGACTACGGAGCGCGGCGTCTATCGGGCCGGCGAGACGGTGCAGATCACGGCCCTGGCCCGCAATAGCGAGGCGCTGGCCCTGACGGGCCTGCCTTTGACCCTCAAGATCCGGCGGCCCGATGGCGTGGAACATAGCCGCGTCCTGCTCCCGGATCAGGGCCTGGGCGGGCGGCATCTGGGCCTGGACCTGCCGGCCACGGCCATGCACGGCACCTGGCGTGCCTCCATCCACGCGGACCCCGAGGCCCCGCCCCTGGCGGAGCAGCCCTTCCTGGTGGAGGATTTCGAGCCCGAGCGTCTGGCCTTCGAACCGGCCCTCGAGGCCCCGGTCATCACGCCGGCCGTTCAGCAGGATATCCAGCTTGAGGCCCGTTTCCTGTTCGGTGCCCCCGCCGTCGGGCTGGAGGTGGAGGGGGAGGTGCGTATTGAGCAGAGCGACCGCCTGGCCAGCCAGCCGGGCTATCATTTCGGTCTGGCGGACGAGGAGTCCAGTCCGGCCAGCGCGTCCCTGCCCCCCGCCCGGACCGATGCCACAGGTAAGGCCAGCCTGCCTCTGGCGCTGCCGGTCCTGCCCGCCGGGAGCCGTCCCAACCTGGCCAAAATCGAGGTCCGGGTTCTGGAGGGCGGTGGCCGGCCGGTGGAGCGCACCCTGGAGCGCCCGGTGCAGGATACCCAGGCCCGTCTCGGCCTCAAGCCCCTCTTCGAGGGCGCGGTGGACGAGGGTGGCAAGGCCGCCTTCGAGGTCATCGCCCTTGCCCCCAACGGCCAGCGTCTGGCCCAAAGGGGTCTGCGCTGGACCCTGTCGCGGGTGACGACCAGCTTCCAGTGGTTTCAGTCCGACGGGCGCTGGGATTATGAGCCGGTGAGCCGTCGCGAGCGCGTGGCCAGCGGCGACCTCAATCTGGGTACCGAGGCCCCGGCCCGCATTGAGGCCCCGGTGGCTTGGGGTGGCTATGAGCTGGCGGTGACCGGTCCTGAGACCGGACCCATCCCTGTCAGCCTGGCCTTCGAGGCGGGTTGGTATCAGGCGCCCAAGGCCATTGACACCCCCGACCTCCTCAAGGTCTCCCTCGATAAGCCTGGCTACCAGGTGGGGGAGAGGGCGCGGGTGCGCATCGAGGCCCGCTTCCCCGGCATCGCTCTGGTCCTGGCCCTGGGCGATCGGCTGCTGACGATGCAAGAGGTTCAGGTTCCGGCCGAGGGCCTGACCGTCGAGCTCCCGGTGACCGCCGACTGGGGCGCGGGTGCCTATGTCACGGCTCTCCTCTACCGGCCCATGGACCTGGCCGCCAAGCGGATGCCGGGGCGGGCCATCGGCCTGGCCTGGGCCGGGGTGGCCCCGGGAGATCGCAAGCTGCGCGTGGACCTGGCGCCTCTGGGCCCAGTGGCGCCGCGCCAGCCCCTGAATCTGGAGGTTGCGGTTCCCAACCTGAAAGCTGGCGAGGAGGCCTATGTGACTCTGGCGGCGGTGGACATCGGTATCCTGAACCTGACGCGCTTCACGGCGCCGGACCCGGATGCCTGGTACTTTGGCCAGCGCCGGCTGGGTATGGAGATTCGTGACCTCTACGGTCAGCTCATCGACCGGATGCAGGGCGCTCCTGGCGTGGTGCGGACTGGCGGTGACGGGGGTCTGGTGCGCTTGCAAGGCCCACCACCGACCGAGGACCTGGTAGCCTTTCACTCCGGCATCCTGCGCCTCGACGCCCAGGGCAAGGCCCGGGTCAGCTTCGCGCCCTCCGACTTCAATGGCACCCTCAAGCTTATGGCCATGGCCTGGACGGCCGCCGGTGTCGGACATGGGGACCAGGATCTGATGATGCGCGACCCCATTGTCATCCAGGCTAGCCTGCCGCGTTTTCTCGCCCCCGGCGACAGCTCCCGGGCCCTCATCGAGTTGACCCATGTCTCTGGACCCGCGGGCCGGGTTGAACTGGCGCTGGAGACCGAGGGGGGGCTTATCGAGCTGGATGCCCAGTCCGCCCGGCGCACATTGGACTTGGCGGCGGGTGGCCGCGCTCGCCTGGAGGTGCCCCTGCGGGCCCTGGGCTTGGGCGATGCCGGCCTGAGGGTCCGGCTCAAGACCCCGGATGGCCAGGAGATCGTCAAACAGCTACGGCTGCCGGTACGTGACAACCGTCCGCCCCTGCGTCAGACCTGGGTCGAGATCCTCAAGCCCGGTGGCCGGGGTCTGGTGCTCTCCCAGGATCTCTTCAAGGACCTGCAACCTGGGAGCGGCTCCCTGCTGATCTCCGCCAGTGGCGCGGGCCGCCTGGATCTGCCGGGCCTGCTCCAGTCCCTGGATCGCTATCCCTTCGGCTGTGCCGAGCAGATCGCCAGTCGCGCCCTGCCCCTGCTCTATCTGAACCAGATCGCCCTGGCCGCCGGTCTGAGTGGCGAGCGGGAGGCGGGGCCGCGCATCCAGGCTGCTATTGCCGATCTCATTGGTAAACAGGGCTCGGACGGCGGCTTTGGGCTCTGGGGCCCCGGGGGCGATGATCTCTGGTTGGACGCCTATGTCACCGATTTCCTCACTCGGGCTCGGGAGACCGGCCACGCCGTGCCGGCTGTCGCCTTCCAGTTGGCCTTGGACAATCTGCGCAACCGCTTGGCCTATGCCGGGGATCTTGGGGATGGCGGTGAGTCTGGCGGAGAGGATGTGGCCTATGCCCTCTATGTGCTGGCCCGCAATGCCCGCGCCGTCATCGGTGACCTGCGCTATTACGCCGAGGCCAAACTCGATGCCTTTGCGACCCCGATGGCGCGAGCCCAGCTGGGCGCCGCCCTGGCGCTTTATGGCGACAAGTCCCGCGCCGACCGTGCCTTTGCCTCGGCCCTGGCCTTGCTGGAAGAGGGCGAGGCGGGAGAGGGCTGGCGGCCTGATTTCGGCTCGGGTCTGCGGGACGCCGCCGCGCTTCTGGCCCTGGCCGCCGAGAGCGGCACCGGGGCTATCAATTTGACGGCCCTAGCGGCACGGATCGATCAACTGGGGGCACTGGACGCGCGCCTCAGCACCCAGGAGCAGGCCTGGTTGTTGCTCGCGGCTCAGGCCTTGATGGAGGGTGCCTCCAAGCCGAAACTGGAGCTGGAGGGCAAGCTCACGGAGGGGCCCCTGTTCCGGCGTTTCGAGGCCAGTGCCCTGGCTGCCGGCCCGGCGACCCTCCTCAACCGGGGCAAGCAGCCCGTGGAGGTTCTGGTTAGCCTCTCCGGCATCCCCAAAAAGGCCCCGCCTGCCGGGAGCCATGGTTATAGCATCGAGCGCGCCTACTATGACCCGGAGGGCCGGCGTGTCCAAACCGATAGGTTGACCCAGGGCCAGCGCCTGGTGGTCCTTCTCACGGTGACCGCCGACCAGGCCGGAGCGGCGCGTCTGCTTGTCAATGACCCGCTGCCGGCAGGTTTTGAGATCGAAAATCCCAGCCTCCTGCGGGCCGGTGATCTCCAGGGCATCCCCTGGCTGGGGCTGCTGGAGACCAGCTCCCACCAGGAATTTCGCGCCGACCGCTTTGTTGCCGCCGTGGATCGCCAGGCCAGTGAGCCGGAGCGCTTCCAGCTCGCCTACCGGGTCCGCGCCGTCACGCCCGGCCGTTTCCTGCATCCCGCCGCGACCCTGGAGGACATGTATCGGCCCCGGCAATACGGCTGGACCGGGGAGGGCCTGGTGGAGATTTTGCCTGGCCACTAGAGGAGGGCGAGGGCCGGGAGTTCGCCCCGGTCCTCGTCTCACCAAACGCCCTTGCTTGTCCATAAAGGGGTGTCGATGGGTGTTCACCCAGGTCCTATCGGCTGGCTCCGGGTATTGGGCCAGCATTCTGGTCAGAGTTTCATTCCGGGGGGAATGCTAATAACGCAGGCTCTTGAACATCGTGGTATTGGGTATGGCCCCCGGTGAGTGCAAATCCAGCCGATCGGCTTACATGACGAAGGCTGTTACTGCCCCCAAAGTCTTGGGGTTGGCGTGGCATCAGCTATTACTGTTCCCTCTGCGTTCAGGCTGCGGGCACGGACACGGTAGGCCGCACCCCAAGCCGGTTGGCGCGACGGGCAAAGCGGCGAGTATCGAAGGTCGTGAATTCCGCGCAATGGGCGCTGGCTAGGAGATGCAAAGCGTCGGCGAAGTCCAGCCCCTGGGCATGGAGGTCCAGGGCGTCCGAGATCCGCGACCACTCTTCCACGGTCGCGTTCGGCAGGCCAAGCAGGTGGTGGACGATCTGGATGAAGTCGTCGGCGTTGAACTGGTAAAAGGCGCGTAATACCCATTCCAATTCAAGGATGACCGTAAGGGAGACGCTGAAGAATGACTCGATTTCTCTCGCATCGCCCTCGGAAAGCGTTTTTTTGACCTAGCAGCCCGATTTAACCGGTTTTTGGGCTCATTTTGGGCTCTCTAAGTGGCTCCTGGGGTC